>Ga0316197_10000881_pt1 | contig 21251 bp, 16 predicted proteins | sample OudBiesiAoxic_MG_FD_204939 | JGI IMG/M metagenome (GOLD analysis project Ga0316197, IMG submission 204939) | Coastal sediment microbial communities from Oude Bieten Haven, Netherlands - site A oxic | ecosystem: Environmental > Aquatic > Marine > Coastal > Sediment | place: Netherlands... | reverse complement strand
CGGCGCGGGCAGGTGATGCGCGTGGTACCGCGCGAGAACGAGGAACTCAACGAAGTCTGGTTATCTGATCGCGACCGCTTCAGTTACGAGGGCCTCTACAGCGAGGACCGTCTGCAGGCGCCCATGCTGAAGGTCGATGGTGAGTGGCAGACGGTTGACTGGGAGACCGGTTTGCAAACCGCGGTGGACGGGCTCCGTGGCGTCATTGATGCACACGGTGCCGATCAGATCGGTGTGCTGGTTTCGCCAACGGCTACGCTGGAAGAGATGTCACTGCTGCAGGCGCTTGCCCGCGGACTGGGTGTGAACAATATGGATCATCGGCTGCGGCAGGTGGATTTCAGCGACCAGGACACTGCGCCGCTGTGTCCCACGCTGGGACAGCCGCTGGCCGCGCTGGAGCACGTCAATGCCGCACTGGTGATTGGCGCCAATCCGCGCAAGGACCAGCCGATCATCGGTCATCGCCTGCGCAAGGCGGCAACGGCCGGCGCGCAGCTCATGTTTGTCAATCCGGTCGATTACGAGTTCCTGTTTGACGTGCATGCAAAGAGTATTGTGCCGCCCTCGCAGCTGGTGGATGCACTGGCGGCTGTGGCCGCGTGTTTCCCCGATGCGGGCAGTGGCGCGAGCGAAGCGGTGAAGACGGCGATTGCCAATGCCACGGCGGATGAAGCGCAGCGCCGTATGGCCGCGGCGCTCAAGGAGGCCGCTGCCGCAACGGTGTTGCTGGGTAATGTTGCAACGGCCCATCCGCAATATTCCATGCTGAAGGCACTTGCCGGGATTATCGCCACCGCCAGCAGTGCCACGCTGGGTGTACTCACCGACGGTGGCAACAGTGCCGGTGGCTGGCTGGCAGGTGCATTACCGCACCGGGGTCCGGCCGGCAGCACCGTGGCGACAGCCGGGCTGGATGCGCATGCCATGCTGACTGCACCGCGCAAGGGCTACCTGCTGTTCGCTGTCGAACCGGAGCATGACTGTGCCGACGCCGCGGCAGCACGTTCTGCCATGAAGGCTGCGGACGTGGTGGTTTGTCTGACGCCCTGGGCCAGTGATGCCCTGAAGGCCTGTGCCGATGTCTTGCTGCCGATTGGCCCGTTTACCGAAACCTCCGGTACCTGTGTGAATACCGAGGGGCGCTGGCAGAGTTTTTCCGGCGTTGCCTCGCCCGTGGGTGACAGCCGCCCGGGCTGGAAGGTGCTGCGCGTGCTCGGGAACCAGTTCGGTCTGGACGGTTTTGAACAACACAGCAGCGAGGAAATCCGTGATGCCCTGCGTGAGCAGGTGGCTACCCTCACGCTGGATAACAGCCAGGCGGCCGGAACGGTCGCTGCCGCGATGAGTGTATCCGGTCTGCAGCGCATCGGTGACGTGGCCATCCTGTCGGTCGATTCACTGCTGCGTCGCGCCGCTGCGTTGCAGGCGACACCGGATGCAGAAGCAGCCGGGCATTGTCGAATCAATGTCGCCCAGGCGAATACCTCTGGTGTACAGGAGGGTGACACGGTGAAGGTGAAGCAGGGTGATGCCGGCACCACCATGACGGTCGAGATCTGTGAACGGGTACCGGACGGTTGTGTCTGGGTACAGACGGGGACCGATCAGTCGGCCGCGCTGGGCGCCGCTTTTGGCCCGGTAAGCATCGAGCGGGTTTGACAGGGGCTGCGCCAATAATGAACACGAACGCATATATAGAGAAATACAAGAGTCAGCTGCTGCTCACGCTGCTGACCACCGTAGTGCTGTCTGCACTGGTAATTGGACTCGGGGTGTATTTCTGGGCTGACATCAAGGCCAATGTGGTGCTCTATTCCCTCGTCAAGATCATTGCCATCCTGGTGCCGCTATTGCTGGCCGTGGCCTACCTGACCTATGCCGAACGCAAGATCATCGGCTACATGCAGGTGCGCATCGGGCCGAACCGCGTGGGACCGCGGGGCTGGCTGCAGCCGATCGCGGATGCGCTGAAGCTGTTGATGAAGGAAATCATTTTCCCGACCAACGCCAACCGGTTCCTGTTTGTTGTTGCGCCGATGCTGTCGATCGCGCCGGCCATGGCGGCGTGGGCGGTATTCCCGTTCACCGACACGCTGGTGCTGGCCAATATCGATGCCAGCCTGTTGTACATCCTGGCGTTGACCTCGATGGGTGTCTACGGCGTGATCATTGCCGGCTGGGCCTCGAATTCGAAATATGCCTTTCTCGGTGCCATGCGCTCGGCTGCGCAGATCGTGTCCTATGAAATTGCCATGGGGTTTGCACTGGTCGGTGTGCTGATTGCCGGTGGCAGCCTCAACCTGGTCGAGATTGTCGAGGCGCAGCAGGGCAGCCTGTTGCACTGGTTCTGGTTGCCGTTGTTCCCGCTGTTCCTGGTGTACTTTATTTCCGGGGTGGCGGAGACCAACCGCGCGCCGTTTGACGTCTCGGAAGGCGAGTCTGAAATCGTTGCCGGCTTCCATGTCGAATATTCCGGCATGGCGTTTGCCGTGTTCTTCCTGGCTGAATACGCCAACATGATCCTGATCGCGGCGCTGGCCTCATTGATGTTCCTCGGTGGCTGGTTGTCACCGTTTGAAGGCACCTGGTTTGAATCATGGTTTGCCTGGGTGCCCGCTATCTTCTGGATGCTGGGCAAGACGGCCCTGATGCTGTTGTTCTTCCTCTGGTTTCGCGCCACCTTCCCGCGTTATCGCTATGATCAGATCATGCGGCTTGGCTGGAAGGTGTTTATTCCCATCACCATCGTCTGGCTGGTCATTGAGGCCGCCGCTGTCATGGCCGGCATTGGCCCCTGGTTCGTCTAGCCATGGATAATCTCCTTAGATTTCTGAAGAGCCTGACCCTGCTGGAACTGCTGAAGGGCATGAGTGTCACCGGGCGGCACCTGTTTTCGCGCAAGATCACGATTCAGTACCCGGAAGAAAAGACCCCGCAGTCAAACCGCTTCCGTGGCCTGCATGCACTGCGACGCTATCCCAACGGGGAAGAGCGTTGCATCGCCTGCAAGCTGTGCGAGGCCGTGTGCCCGGCGCTGGCCATCACCATCGAGGCAGAAGAACGTGAAGACGGGACCCGGCGCACCACGCGTTATGACATCGATCTGTTCAAGTGCATCTATTGCGGCTTCTGCGAGGAATCCTGCCCGGTCGATTCCATTGTCGAGACACGTATATTTGAATACGCCTTTGAAAACCGGGGCGAGAATATTATGACCAAGGAGATGTTGCTGGAAATCGGCGACAAAAACGAGGCACAGATTGCAGCGGACCGCGCAGCGGATGCGGCCTACAGGTAAACCAGGTATGGATTTTCAACGCTTCGTCTTTTATGTATTTGCCGCCATCCTGGTGTTTGCGGCGGCGCGTGTTATCACGGTGCGCAACCCGGTGCACGCGGCCCTGCACCTGGTGCTGGCATTTTTTACCTGTGCCGGTCTGTGGCTGCTGCTGGAGGCCGAGTTCCTCGCAATTGTGCTGGTACTGGTATACGTCGGCGCGGTGATGGTGCTGTTCCTGTTCGTGGTGATGATGCTCGACATCAATACCTCGCCACTGCGTGAAGGTTTTATCCGCTATCTGCCGGTCGGACTCAGCGTGGCCGCATTGATCGTCATCGAGATGTACATGGTGGTACGGGCGCGCAACTTCGGTGCCGATGTGATGGCGATCCCGGAGCGGCATCCCGAGGGTTACAGTAACGTCAGGGAACTTGGCAGCGTCTTGTACACCGATTATGTGTACCCGTTCGAGATTGCCTCGGTGATCCTGCTGGTGGCGATTATCGCCGCCATTGCACTGACCATGCGCAAGCGCCCGGAAACCAAGTACCAGAACCCGTCGGAGCAGGTCGCGGTGAAGAGCAGGGACCGGGTACGTATTGTCGAGATGAAGTCCGAAAAGAAGCAGTAATGTAAAAATTGAATTCCCTCTCCCCGTGGGAGAGGGGGTAACAGAAGCGACGTAAAAATTTGAGTTAAATATGATTGCACTGTCAGACTATTTAATACTGGGCGCCATCCTGTTTGGCCTGAGCGTCGCGGGTATCTTCCTGAACCGCAAGAACGTCATCATTCTGCTGATGGCGATTGAACTGATGCTGCTGTCCGTCAATATGAACTTCGTTGCCTTTTCCTATTTCCTCGGTGATACAGCGGGACAGGTGTTCGTGTTTTTTATTCTCACGGTGGCTGCTGCCGAGGCGGCCATCGGACTGGCGATCCTGGTGGTGCTGTTCCGCAACCGCCAGACCATCAATGTCCAGGACCTGGATACGCTGAAGGGGTAATGGCATGAGTATGGAAAACCTGTTGCTCGCCATCCCGCTGGCCCCGCTGTTCGGTGCGATTATTGCCGGACTGTTCGGCAGGCAGATCGGGCGGGCCGGTGCGCACACCGTCACCATCCTCGGCGTTGCGGTCTCCTTTGTGTTGTCAGCCATGGTGTTCAAGCACTTTGCCATTGACGGGGCTGACCCCTATAACGCCAGCGTCTATACCTGGATGGTGTCCGACGGCGTGCGCTTCGAGATCGGCTTCCTGGTCGATAACCTCACGGCACTGATGATGACCGTGGTGACCTTCGTGTCGCTGATGGTGCACATCTACACCATCGGTTACATGCACGACGACCCCGGCTACCAGCGTTTCTTCAGTTACATCGCGCTGTTCACCTTCTCCATGCTGATGCTGGTGATGTCCAACAACTTCCTGCAGCTGTTCTTCGGCTGGGAAGCGGTGGGCCTCGTGTCCTACCTGTTGATCGGTTTCTGGTACACGCGGCCGACGGCCATCTATGCAAACCTGAAGGCGTTCCTGGTGAACCGCGTCGGTGACTTCGGTTTCCTGCTGGGTATTGCCGCCATCTACATGAGCTTCAACAGCATGGACTACGCAACCGTGTTCGCCGCGGCCCCGGCGCAAGCCGATGCGACCTACCAGGTATTCCCGGGCGTGGACTGGTCGTTGATGTCAGTGATCTGCATCTGCCTGTTCATCGGTGCCATGGGCAAGTCGGCGCAGGTACCGTTGCACGTGTGGCTGCCGGACTCCATGGAAGGCCCGACACCGATCTCGGCCCTCATCCATGCCGCCACCATGGTGACCGCGGGTATCTTCATGGTGGCGCGCATGTCACCGATGTTCGAACTGTCCACCACCGCACTGTCCTTTGTCATCGTCATAGGCGCCATTACCGCCTTTTTCATGGGCCTGCTGGGCGTGGTGCAGAACGACATCAAGCGCGTGGTGGCCTATTCGACGCTGTCACAGCTGGGTTACATGACCGTGGCGCTGGGTGCCTCGGCCTATGCCGCCGGCATCTTCCACCTGATGACACATGCCTTCTTCAAGGCGCTGCTGTTCCTCGGGGCCGGTTCCGTCATTATCGCCATGCACCATGACCAGGACATCCGCAATATGGGCGGCCTGCGCAAGTACATGCCGATTACCTGGATCACCATGCTGATCGGTTCGCTGGCACTGATCGGCACGCCGTTCTTCTCCGGCTTCTTTTCCAAGGACACCATTATCGAGGCGGTGCACCACGCGAATATCCCGGGTGCCGGCATTGCCTACTGGGCGGTGCTGCTGAGTGTCTTTGTGACCGCACTGTATTCATTCCGGCTGTATTTCCTGGTCTTTCATGGCACGCCGCGCATGGATAATCACACCCGCGAGCACCTGCATGAAACACCCTGGGTGGTGACCATGCCGCTGATCCTGCTGGCCATCCCGTCAGTGATCGCCGGTTTCTGGATTGATCCGATCGTGTTCGGCGATTTCTTCAACGGTGTTATCCATGTCAGTCCGGAACACACGGGACTGGCACAGGTGGCCGAGCATTATCACGGGGCGACCGGTTTTGTCATGCATGCCTTCGGTGGGCCGGCGATCTACCTTGCCATTGCCGGTGTAGGCACGGCCTGGTACGTCTACATGAAGAAGCCGGAACTTGCCGATACCGTCCGGCAGCGCTTCAATGCCCTCTACACCGTGCTGGTCAACAAGTACTACGCCGATGACATCAACGCCGTGGTATTCGCCGGTGGTGCACGCGGGCTGGGGCAGCTGCTGTGGAAGATCGGTGACGTGCTGATTATCGATGGCCTGCTGGTGAACGGCAGCGCGAAGGTGGTGGGCTGGACCGCGGCCGTCGTCAGGAAGATACAGACCGGCCATCTCTATACTTATGCCTTTAGCATGATTATCGGACTGTTGTTCATCCTGTCCTGGTTCGTCTTTATTTCACCGGGAGCCGTGCAATGATCGACTTTCCGATTCTCAGTGCCCTGGTGTGGCTGCCAATCGCCGGCGGTGTGGCGCTGCTGGTCATGGATGCCATGGGTAACACCGCCTGTCGCCAGTCGGCACTGGTTATTTCCATTGCGACATTCCTGCTGAGCACGCTGCTGTACACGCATTTTGATACCAGCACTGCAGTGATGCAGTTCCAGGAGAATGTGCCCTGGATTGCGGCCTTCAGCGCCAATTATCACCTCGGTATCGACGGTATCTCCATGCCGCTGATTATCCTTACCACGTTTACCACGGTACTGGTGGTGCTGGCCGGCTGGCAGGTCATCCAGCACAAGACGGCGCAGTACATGGCTGCCTTCCTGATCATGGAGGGTCTGATGAACGGCGTGTTCGCCGCACTGGATGGCATCCTGTTCTACGTCTTCTGGGAAGCAATGCTGGTACCGATGTTCCTGATTATCGGTATCTGGGGCGGGCCGAACCGGGTGTACGCCACCATCAAGTTCTTCCTCTATACCTTCCTCGGCTCGGTGTTCATGCTGGTCGCGCTGATCTACATGTACCTCAAGTCCGGCAGTTTCAGTATTCTCGATTTTCACCTGCTGCCGTTGACCATGACCGAGCAGCTGCTGATCTTTATCGCCTTCCTGATGGCGTTTGCCGTCAAGGTGCCGATGTGGCCGGTACACACCTGGCTGCCGGATGCACACGTCGAGGCGCCCACCGGCGGTTCCGTGGTGCTGGCGGCCATCATGCTGAAGATCGGCGGTTACGGTTTTCTGCGTTTCAGCCTGCCGATTACACCGGATGCCAGTCGTTCGCTCGACTGGCTCATTATCGGCATGTCGCTGATTGCCGTCGTCTACATCGGTTTCGTGGCACTGGTGCAGCAGGACATGAAGAAGCTGATCGCCTATTCATCCATCGCGCACATGGGCTTTGTCACCATGGGTATCTTCCTGGTGTTTACGCTGCTGGATAACAGCGGCTCGATACAGGGTGCGGCGCTGGGCATGGAAGGCGGCATGGTGCAGATGATCTCGCACGGCTTTATCTCCGGGGCCCTGTTCCTTTGTGTGGGGGTGCTCTATGACCGCATGCACAGTCGCCAGATCAACGACTACGGCGGCGTGGTGAACACCATGCCCATATTCGCGGCCTTCATGGTGCTGTTCGCCATGGCCAACTCGGGTCTGCCGGGTACCTCCGGCTTTGTCGGTGAGTTCATGGTGATCCTGGCCAGTTTCAAGGCGAACTTCTGGTTTGCCTTCCTTGCGGCCACTACCCTGATCCTGGGTGCAGCCTACAGCCTGTGGATGGTGAAACGCGTGGTGTTCGGCGAGGTTGCCAACGACAATGTGCAGCAGCTTGAAGACGTCAATGCCCGCGAATTTGTCATTCTCGCCAGCCTCGCCGTGATGGTGCTGTTCTTCGGGCTCTACCCGGCACCCCTGGTTGATGTCATGCATGCCAGTGTCGACAACCTGCTGGCGCATGTCACCGTGTCCAAGTTGCCCGTGCAGGAAACCGGCGTGGCGCTGCTGAATGCAGTGCGGCCCTGAGACGATTATCATGAACATACCCCTGTCTGACTTCTTGCTGCTGACCCCGGAAATTTTCCTGCTGTCGATGGCCTGCCTCATCCTCGTGGTCGAGGCGTTCGTCGGCGAACGGCAACGCAACATCAGCTACATCCTGTCGCAACTGACACTGCTGGCAGCGGCCATCATCAGCTGGAACATGCTCGATACCGATCCGGCGGTGGTCATGGGCGGTACCTTTGTGCATGATCCGATGGCGGCGTTGCTGAAGACCAGCGTGTTCCTGGTGGTTATCGGGGCATTCGTCTACGCGCGCAGCTTCAATACCTCGAGCGGCGGGCTGCGTGGCGAGTACTACGTGCTCGGCCTGTTTGCCGTGCTCGGTATGATGGTCATGATCTCGGCGCACAGCCTGCTGACGATCTACCTTGGACTGGAACTGTTGTCACTGTCGCTGTATGCCATGGTGGCGTCTGACCGCGATTCCATTCCCGGTTCCGAGGCGGCCATGAAATACTTTGTCCTCGGTGCACTGGCTTCCGGTATGTTGCTCTATGGTATGTCGATGCTCTATGGCGCGACCGGTACACTGGACCTTGCCGGGATTGCCGCCGCCCTGTCCACGCCGGGCGAAAGCAGCATGATCCTGATATTCGGTCTGTGCTTTATCGTTGTCGGGCTGGCGTTCAAGTTTGGCGCCGTTCCCTTTCACATGTGGATACCGGATGTGTACGACGGTGCGCCCACGGCAGTGACCCTGTTCATCGGCAGCGCGCCCAAGATTGCGGCCTTTGCCATGGCCATGCGTCTGCTGGTGGAATCCCTCGGCAGCCTCTCGGTCGACTGGCAGGGCATGCTGGTGATCCTCGCGGTCCTGTCACTGGCGCTCGGTAACGTCATCGCCATTGCACAGACCAGCATGAAACGCATGCTGGCCTATTCGACCATTTCCCACGTCGGCTTCCTGTTGCTGGGCATACTGGCCGGTACCAGTGCCGGCTATTCCGCCGCGATGTTCTACGCCATCACCTATGCCGTCATGGCAGTGGGTGGCTTTGCCATGATCATCCTGCTGAGCCGTGCCGGCTTCGAAGCGGACCAGCTGGACGACTTCAAGGGACTCAACGACCGCAGCCCCTGGTTTGCCTTCATGATGCTGATCCTGATGTTTTCCATGGCCGGCGTGCCACCGACAGTCGGTTTCTACGCCAAGCTGTCGGTACTGCAGGCGGTAATTGATATCAACATGGTGTGGCTGGCCATTGTCGCCGTGGCCTTTTCCATTATCGGTGCGTTTTATTACATCCGCGTCGTCAAGCTGATGTATTTTGACAAGCCGACCAGCGATGAGCCATTGCACACCCGGACGGATATGCAGATTGCGCTTAGCCTCAATGGCTTGCTGGTGCTGGGGCTGGGCATCTTCCCGGGTGGCCTGCTGGCGCTTTGCAGCCGCGTTATTACCTGAACTGACTGCCACATGTCGCCCGCTGTTCACTCTTTCCGTTTAATCCTGTTTCGGGGTTGAAATACCGCACGGCACTCGCTACACTTCCGGGTCGTTGATGCGGGGTGGAGCAGTCTGGCAGCTCGTCGGGCTCATAACCCGAAGGTCGTAGGTTCAAATCCTACCCCCGCTACCAATCACAGCCCGAACCGGGTTTACCGGTTCGGGCTTTTTTTTTGCCTGCATGGGCATGCCGCTTTGTTCGCTGAAGGTTGCTGCTGGAGCATGGTAAGTTTCTCTAGCCAGGCGGGAAATCCGTCAGCATTGACGTCATCCGATATGCGTGTAAAATACCGCGATCAGGTGATTCGGGCCTTCAAGGGTCGTCCCGCCTGGTTGGACCCCGTGATCGGGGTTTTTTTATAGCCAGGACAGGATGTCCATGGTCTGAAGGACTGGCGGAGTAGAGGGGTTGCTGCACTCTATATGAGGACAATTTCGGAGTTCATGGAGTGGGCCTTTGGCCCATTTTTTGTTTCCGGAGAACAGGATGAAACGGGATCCGTTACATATTGGCGACATGCTGGAACCGGGAATTCGCTCGCTGGGTTATGAGCTTGTAGGCGTGGAATACCAGAGCGGTGGCACGGGCGGCGGCCTGTTGCGGGTCTATATAGACAGTGATGAGGGCATATCGGCTGACGATTGCCAGAAGGTGAGTTACCAGGTCAGCGGCGTGCTGGACGTCGAGGACCCGATCCCGGGGCATTACACCCTGGAGGTATCGTCACCCGGGCTGGATCGATTGTTGTTCCGGCCACAGGATTTTGAACGTTTTGCCGGGCAGCTGGTGAAAGTACGCCTGGCGTATCCCATCGAGGGCCAGCGCAGGTTCAAGGGACGCCTCGCCGGGATGCGTGGAGAGAATGTTGTCATCGAGGAAGACGATATGGAAATAAGTCTTCCCTTTGACCAGATTGAGCAGGCGCGCCTGGTGCCGGAATACTGAATGTTGTCGGAGGTTGCTTGAATGGACAGTAAAGAGATACTGATGGTCGTGGACGCGGTATCCAATGAAAAGGGCATCGATAAGGAGATTATTTTCGAGGCTATTGAGATTGCGCTTGCAACAGCCACGCGTAAACGCCAGCTGGGCGATATCGATGCTCGCGTTGCCATCGACCGGGTAACCGGAGAATACGAAACCTTTCGTCGCTGGCAGGTGATAGACGAGACGCTCGCCGCCGGGGCCGATGATGACGATGAAGAGGTACTGCGATTTGAATTCCCGGGGCGCCAGTACACACTGGACGCCGCGCGTGAACTGGACCCGAATCTGAACCACGGCGATTACATTGAAGAGCCGATGGAATCGGTGGATTTCGGGCGCATCGGTGCGCAGACCGCCAAGCAGGTCATCGTGCAGAAGGTGCGTGAAGCCGAGCGCGCCATGGTGGTCGAGGCCTACACGGACCGTGTCGGTGAACTGGTCACCGGTATCGTCAAGCGTGTTGAGCGTGGCAATGTCTATCTTGACCTGGGTGGCAACGCCGAGGCCATTGTGTTGCGCGAAGAGATGATTCCGCGGGAAGCGGTGCGCCCGGGTGACCGGCTGCGCGGTTATCTGCGCGAGGTGAGTGCCGAACAGCGCGGGCCGCAGTTATTTGTCTCGCGCGTGGCTTCGGCATTCCTGCTCGAGTTGTTCAAGCTGGAGGTTCCCGAGGTGGGGCAGGACCTCATCGATATCCTGGCCGCGGCGCGTGATCCGGGCCTGCGTGCCAAGATCGCCGTGAAAAGCAATGATCCCCGCATTGATCCGGTCGGTGCCTGTGTCGGCATGCGCGGTTCGCGCGTGCAGACGGTGTCCACCGAACTGTCCGGTGAACGTGTCGATATCATTCTCTGGGACGAGAACCCGGCGCAGTTCGTGATCAATGCCATGTCACCGGCCGAGGTGGCCTCCATCGTTGTGGACGAAGAGACGCACACCATGGATATCGCTGTGAGCGAGGACCAGTTGTCACAGGCGATTGGTCGCGGCGGCCAGAACATACGCCTTGCCAGCCAGTTGACCGGCTGGACGCTGAACGTCATGGACGAGGTCCAGGCGGAAGAAAAAAGCGAGGCCGAGGCACATGAACTGCAGAAGCTGTTTACCGAACAGCTCGATGTTGATGAAGAAATTGCCGCGATCCTGGTGCAGGAAGGCTTTTCCTCTATCGAGGAAGTTGTCTATGTGCCGAACAGCGAGTTGCTGGCGATTGAAGAATTTGATGAAGACATTGTTGAAGAGCTGCGCGGACGTGCACGTGATGTGTTGCTGACGCAGGCCATTATGAAGGAAGAAAAGATCGGTGATGCAGAGCCTGCCGAAGACCTGTTGACGATGGAAGGTATGGACAGGGATCTGGCCTATGAACTGGCCGGTCGCGGTGTGGTTTCCATGGAAGACCTGGCAGAGCAGGCTGTTGACGAGTTGATGGAAATTGATGGAATGGAACGGGAACGGGCGGGTGTGCTGATCATGACGGCGCGCGCCCCCTGGTTTGCTGAAGAGGCGAGCGACTAACCGTCGCGAGAGGTGTGAGACAGGCAATGACAGATGTCACGGTAAAGCAATTCGCGGCTGCAGTTGGTGTTCCACCGGACCGGCTGCTGGTGCAGCTGGGCGAGGCAGGGCTTTCGGTCGGCGATGAAAATTCGACGATCACGGACAGTGAGAAAACCCAGTTGCTGGATTTTCTGCGCCAGAGTCATGGCAAGCGCGGTGCCTTGTCCACCGCGGGTGGCGGTGCCAGCAAGGTTACGCTGAAAAGGAAAACACAGACTGAACTGCGCGCTACCGTTCCGGCGGGACGCGGTCCCCTTGGCAGGGGGGCAACACGGGCACGGCCGGAAGCCAAGACCGTCTCGGTCGAGGTGCGCAAGAAGCGCACCTACGTGAAACGTGCTGACCTGATGGCTGAAGAGCAGGAGCGCCTCGATCAGGAAGCGGCAGAACAGGCGCGTATCAAGGCGGAAGCCGACGCGCGCGATGAGGCCGCCAACAAGAAGCGCGAAGAGGCAAGGCAGAAACTCGAGGAAGAGCGTGCCGCGGAAGAATCCCGGCTGCAGGCCGAACGCGAGGCCCGCAAGCAGGCCGAGGAAGATGCGCGCCAGCAATCACTGGCCGCTGCCGAAGCACGTGAGAAGACCGCTGCACCGGAGGAAGGCCGCAAGAAAACCGATGCTGACCGCAAGTCCCGCAAGGAAGCGAAGGAATCGTCTGACAAGGACACCAAGTACGGACGTAAACAGCTGCACGTGACAGCCGGCAAGGGTGGCCGTCGCAAGAAGAAGGCAAAACCGACCCGTCGTGTCACTATCGAGTCAGGTGGCGAACATGGTTTTGAACGGCCGACGGCATCGGTCGTCCATGAAGTTGCCGTCCCTGAAAGTGTCCTGGTCTCCGAACTGGCGCGAAAAATGTCCGTCAAGGCAGCAGAGATCATCAAGGTCCTGATGCAAATGGGCGTGATGGCAACCATCAACCAGATGCTTGACCAGGATACGGCCATACTGGTTGTTGAAGAGATGGGCCATATTGCCAGGCCCGAGCAGGAAAATGTACTCGAGGAAGAACTCAAGCAGCAGGTACAGGAAATCAAGGGTGAAAAACTGCCTCGTCCACCCGTGGTCACCATTATGGGCCACGTGGATCACGGCAAGACATCACTGCTGGATTTTATTCGCCGCACAAAAGTGGCCGATGGCGAGGCGGGCGGGATCACCCAGCATATTGGCGCCTATCACGTAAAAACCGACAAGGGCATGATCAGCTTCCTGGATACACCCGGACACGCCGCGTTTACCGCCATGCGCGCGCGCGGCGCCGGCGTTACGGATATCGTCATCCTTGTGGTCGCGGCTGACGATGGCGTAAAACCGCAAACACAGGAAGCGGTTCAGCATGCCAGGGCCGCTGGCGTGCCGCTGGTAATTGCAGTCAACAAGATCGATCGCGAGGAAGCCGACCCGGAACGCGTCAAGAATGAAATGGCTGCACTGGAAGTGATTCCTGAAGAGTGGGGCGGAGACACCATGTTCCTGCCGGTGTCCGCCAAAACCGGTGAAGGTGTTGATGAACTGCTGGATGCGGTGTTGCTGCAGTCTGAACTGCTGGAACTGACCGCTGTTCATGATTGTCCGGCTACCGGTATCGTGGTCGAATCCAGTCTCGACAAGGGGCGTGGTCCGGTTGCCACCGTGCTGGTGCAAAATGGTGTTCTGAAGAGGGGTGACCTGCTGCTGACCGGAACCGAGTATGGACGCGTCCGTGCCATGTTCGACGAAAACGGCAAGCAGGTGGACGAGGCCGGGCCATCTATTCCTGTCCAGGTGCTGGGTCTGTCCTCGGTGCCGAATGCCGGTGATGATGTCGTCGTGGTGTCCGATGAGCGCAAGGCGCGTGAACTGGCGCAGTTGCGGCATGAGAGATCCCGCGACCAGCGTCTTGCACAGCAGCAGCAGACGCGACTCGAGGATGTGTTCTCATCTGTTCGCGATGGTCAGACGCCGACTGTCTATATTGTGCTGAAGGCGGATGTGCAGGGTAGTGCGGAAGCATTGAGCGATGCGCTGACGCGCCTGACGGCCGATGAAAAGGATGTAAAGGTCAAGGTTGTCTCCAGCGGAGTAGGCGGCATTAATGAATCCGACGTGAATCTCGCGGTGGCATCCAATGCCATGATTATCGGATTTAATGTGCGTGCTGATGCTTCATCAAAGCAGCTGATTGAAGACAACAAGCTCGAACTCAAGTACTACAGCGTCATTTACAATGCCATCGATGATGTCAAGGCGGCAGCCAGCGGTATGATGGCGCCCGAAACACGTGAGAACATCATTGGCCTTGCAAGCGTCAAGGAGGTGTTTCGCTCCCGTAAGCTTGGCGATATCGCCGGTTGTATCGTCACCGAGGGCACCGTGCGCCGCAGTTCACCCATACGTGTGCTGCGCGATAATGTCGTGGTTTTCGAAGGCGAGCTTGAATCTCTGCGGCGCTTCAAGGATGCCGTCAACGAGGTCAAGGCCGGCACCGAGTGCGGTATTGGCGTGAAGAACTACGATGTCAACGCCGGTGACCAGATCGAGGTGTTTGAACGTGTCGAGGTGGCCCGCTCGCTGTAGCGATGTATTCCTGGCTGCCTTAAAAGAAAATCCCCTCTCCCCGAGGGAGAGGGAGTTCAGCATTTTTCTTCGGTGTTCTCTTTGCTTTGAATGAATCTGTTTACTGGTAGCCAAACATTATGCCAAGGGAATTTCCGAGAACCCGCCGTGTTGGCGAGCAGATTCAGCGTGAGCTGGCTGCGCTGATACATGATGAGCTCAACGATCCGCGACTGGGTATGGTCAGTATCTCCGCGGTGCAGGTGTCGCGTGACCTGAGCCACGCGAAGGTGTACGTGTCGGTCCTGGGTAACGAGGAGCAGTCCGGCGAGTCGGTTACTGTACTCAATCACGCTGCCGGTTTCCTGCGCCACAAGCTGGGCAAGTCAATGCACATCCGTGTGATACCGCAACTGCGTTTTTATCTTGATCGTTCACTGCAAGAGGGCGCACGTCTGGGGGCGCTGATCAACAAGGCGATTGCCAGCGACAGGCACAATGACGGTGATGATGATAATTAGGCGTAAAATAATTTTTGAGATGGTCGGTTAATTATGGGTAGACGTCGTAGTAATCCTAATTTGCGTCGTGTCAACGGCATCCTGTTGCTGGACAAGCCCGTCGGCTTGACGTCGAATGCCGCGCTGCAGGTCGTGAAGAAACTGTACGCGGCACGCAAGGCCGGCCACACCGGTTCCCTGGACCCGCTCGCAACCGGGCTGTTGCCGCTGTGTTTTGGCGAGGCGACCAAGGTATCCGGGTTTTTGCTGGATGCCGACAAGGATTACCAGGTGACCTGCCGGCTCGGTGAGCGCACTTTAACGGGCGATGCCGAAGGCGAGGTGCTCGAACAGCGGCCGGTTGACGGAGTCAGCGAGCAGCAGTTGCGCGAGGTGCTGGGTGAGTTTGTCGGGGATATAGAGCAGATACCGCCGATGTACTCTGCCCTGAAACACAAGGGGGAGCGTCTCTACAAACTCGCCCGCCAGGGGGTTGAAGTGGAGCGCGAGGCCCGCCAGGTGAGGATCTTCGAGCTGGAGCTGGTACGCGTTGAGATGCCGCTGGTGGAGATCCGGGTACATTGTTCGAAAGGCACCTATGTCCGTACCCTGGTGGAGGATATTGGTGAGCGGCTGGGCTGTGGCGCGCATGTCGCCGCGCTGCGCCGTGTCGGTGTCGGCCCCTTTGACGCGTCGCAGATGATTGATATGGACAGGCTGGAAGCCGTTGCCGGTGAAGGGCACTATGCGCTGGACCAGCTGTTGTTACCGATGGAAAGCGGCCTGACACAGTGGCCGGACGTCCGTCTGACGGGGGATGCAGCCTTTTACCTGCGCCAGGGCCAGCCGGTACTGGTGCCGAAGGCCCCGACAACCGGCTGGGTACGCCTCTACGAGGGTGATTCCCGCTTTCTGGGTATGGGTGAGATTCTCGATGATGGCCGGGTGGCGCCGCGCCGTCTGATGGTCGCCTCCTGATACCCCCACGAGAAGCTTGTGGCCGGCGGATACCGCGGTTAGAATACGCAGCTCGCTCAATTTGAAGAGATTTTAAGTAAATTCCGGGAGTTTTTAGATGGCTTTGAGTGCCGAACAAAAGGGTCAAATCGTTAGTGACCATAAAAGAGGTGATGTCGATACCGGTTCGCCGGAAGTACAGGTTGCCTTGTTGACATCCAACATAACGGGTTTGACCGAACACTTTAACAAACACAAGGGTGACCATCATTCACGTCAGGGTCTGCTGCGCATGGTAAACAAGCGTCGCAAATTACTGGACTACCTGAAGCGCAAGGACAGCAAGCGTTATCAGGAACTCATCAGTAAGCTTGGCCTGCGCCGCTAGAAACGCATTATCTTCTGCCCGCCTGATCAACCACCTTATCCAATAAAGGGAATACGCCTGTGAGTGCAATCAAGAAAACCTTTCAGTACGGTGACCAGACGGTCACGCTAGAAACCGGGGAAATCGCCCGCCAGTGCAGTGCGGTTATTGTCAGTATGGGTGAGACACAAGTGCTTGCAACGGTTGTCGGTGACAAGAAACCGATGGAAGGACGCGACTTCTTTCCGATGACGGTGGATTACCAGGAGAAGGGTTATGCAGCCGGCCAGATACCCGGCAACTTCTTCCGCCGTGAAGGTCGTCCCAGTGAAGCGGAAACCCTGCTGTGCCGCCTGGTTGACCGTCCACTGCGTCCGCTCTTCCCGAAAGGTTTTACCCACGAGGTACAGGTAATCCTCACGGTCATTTCCTATGACCCGCAAATCAACCCCGATATTCCCGCACTGATTGGCGCCTCTGCCGCGATGTCTATCTCCGGCCTGCCGTTCAGCGGCCCTGTTGCTGCGGCACGTGTCGGTTATATCGATGGTAACTATGTGCTGAATCCGACCACCGAGCAGATGGAAGAGTCACGGCTGGACCTGGTTGTCTCCGGTACCGACAGTGCCGTGTTAATGGTTGAGTCCGAGGCAAAAGAACTCCCGGAAGACGTCATGCTCGGTTCCGTCGTGTTTGGCCACGAGCAGCAGCAGGTGGTGATCAATGCCATCAAGGAACTGGCCGCCGAAGTCAATACGCCGGCCATGGTATGGAACGCGCCTGCAGAAAACACCGCGCTGCTGGATGCCGTTGAGAAGGAAGGCGGAGAAGCCATCACAGCTGCCTACAAGGTTGCTGACAAGCAGGACCGTTACACGCTGCTGAGCAAGGTCCGCGAGGAAATCGTCGACAAGGTGGCTGATGATGCCAAAGACGGTTTCTCCAGTGACGCAGTCAAGGGTGCCATTGGCAAGCTGGAGAAGAAGATCGTCCGTAGTCGTATCATCTCGGGTGAGGCCCGTATTGACGGCCGTGACACCAAAACGGTGCGCCCGATCACCATCCGTACCGGTGTATTGCCGCGCGCGCATGGCTCGGCACTGTTTACCCGCGGCGAGACGCAGGCGCTGGTCGTGACCACGCTGGGTACCGAACGCGATGCACAGCTGATCGATACCCTGGCTGGCAACTACAAAGAACAGTTCATGCTGCACTACAATTTCCCGCCTTACTGTGTCGGTGAAACCGGCCGTGTCGGTGGCACCAAGCGCCGCGAGGTCGGTCACGGCAAACTGGCCAAGCGCGGTGTCAGTGCCGTCATGCCGAAGGCTGAGGATTTTCCCTATACCATCCGCATTGTCTCCGAGATTACCGAATCCAACGGCTCCAGCTCCATGGCCAGTGTCTGCGGCAGCAGCCTGTCGATGATGGATGCCGGTGTGCCGGTCAGCGGTGCCGTGGCCGGTGTCGCCATGGGCCTGATCAAGGAAGCGGATGGCTATGCTGTGCTTACCGATATCCTGGGTGACGAGGATCATCTTGGTGATATGGACTTCAAGGTAGCTGGTACCTCCGATGGTGTTACCGCGCTGCAAATGGATATCAAGATCCAGGGCATCACCCGGGAGATCATGGAGAAGGCGCTGGCACAGGCCAACCAGGGTCGCATGCATATCCTCGGTGAAATGAACAAGGTGATCCAGGCGCCGCGCGAAGATGTCTCCGAGTTCGCACCGCGTTACATCACCATAAAGATCAATCCGGACAAGATCCGCGACGTGATTGGCAAGGGCGGTGCAACGATTCGTTCCATACAGGATGAAACCGGTGCCAATATCGATATCGACGATACCGGTACTATCAAGATTGCCTCTGTTGACCTGGATGCAGGTAACGAAGCCCGCCGTCGCATCGAGCAGATTACCGCAGACGTCGAGGTCGGTAGCATCTATGACGGCAAGGTCGCCAAGCTGATGGATTTCGGTGCCTTTGTCACCATCCTGCCGGGCAAGGACGGTCTGGTACACATCTCGCAGATATGTGAAGAGCGTGTGCAGAACGTCAGCGACAAGCTTTCGGAAGGTGATATCGTCAAGGTGAAGGTGCTGGAGGTCGACAAGCAGGGCCGCATTCGCCTCAGTATGAAGGCGGTCGTATCGGCAGAAGCCGAGGCCTGATAAGCGTCACTTGATTGTTGTATCAAAGGGGCCGGAAGGCCCCTTGTTTTATGTGTGTTAGCGCGTGAACGAGCTGTTAATTTCCGAATGCAACCGTTTGCGGACTCACAAGCAGAAATGAATGCGTCTTGTTCTTCAGACAGGAAACCTTGCTTTCCTCGATCATCCTGCAATCCAGTGTATGCTCTTTTCCCCACCCTGTCCTGATCGTGTAGGTATCAGTGGCGGTTGCCACACTGCCGATTTCATTGACTTCTTTAGCGCTTTCAGCAGTACTCACCTGTGTGGTATCAATAACAAGGTTCCGGTATGTTACATCGAAAGAGCCATCGCTTGAGAAGTTGCGCATCAGGGATTTCGTTTTGAACCTGATGACACTGTCGGCTGTTTCGCGCATCTGATCGTCGCTGTAGCAGGCGATCTTGTCTTTTTCAGTGCGGCAGTTGTTGATGGCGGAAGGCAGGTAAGCCACCGGTTCTCCGTCTCGGCTCCAGGCTGCAACCATTAAATCCTCAATGCCAAATGTTTTACTGCGGGTGAGTTTCTTGTTTGCCCTGACAACGTTTGCCGGTTTCCGGGCCACCGCTTTCTTTGCAGGTGCGGCACTTGTTGTTTTCGGCGCGTTTATTTTTTCGGAAACATCGATCATTTCACTGCGCGCCTGGTTAAATCCACCATCAACTGCTTTTGTGTACCATTCCAGCGATGTGGCGTAATCACGCTTCACACCTTCGCCTGACGCATACATTTTCCCCAGATAGTATTGTGCTGATGCATAACCCTTGTCTGCAGCCTTTTTAAACCATTTGTAAGCTGTCTTCTTGCTGGCAGTGACCCCGGTACCTTCGTAGTAGATCAGGCCAAGTTTGTATTCGGCCTTTGCATAGCCCTGGCTTGCTGATTGTTCGAAGGCCTCTGCTGCCTTCGTGAGATCGATGTTGGTGCCGACTCCTTCAGTGTACATGTTACCAAGCTTGTACTGACTTTCCATGTCGCCAGTCGCGGCATTTGCCAATTCCTTGTCGAAACGCTCTTCATTCGCATGTAGCAGATTCAGGCGGCTTACTGCCTTTTCATTGTTCTGTGCAGCTGCTTTTTTGTACCACTCGATTGCCTCGCGTCTGTTCGGCGATACTCCGCGGCCGTTCTGGTACATCGAAGCGATGTCAAACTGTGCATTGCTGTTGCCTTGCATCGCTTCCTGGAGTTTTTCTTTAAAGAGCGTTTGCCAGACGTCATTAGCACCAGCGACAGTGGTGGTAATCAACAGGATCATGCCGAGTGTGGTTGTCTTCATGGGGAATACCTGCAACATTGGCCGGATGGTGTACACAAAACCTGAATATAGAGAGACTATCGGCCCTGGCTTGTCGCGCTTGAACGGGTGCTGCCAATATAATGTGTTAAATAATATATAAAACAATAATATAAATAAATATATTCATGTAAATTATAGAAATATTCCCTGGTGGCTTAACGGTGTTTTTCAAGGTGCTGCAGGATCCTCTCCTCCAGCCAGTAACGGGGTTGCAACGGGTTTGATCCACTGATAAAACCGACATGCCCGCCATGCGCCGAGAGTTCCAGTGTGACTGAGGGGCTCAATGCGTCACTGTCGGGTAGTGCACTGGCAGGGAGGAAGGGGTCGTCAATGGCCTGCAGCAGCAGCGTCGGTATGCGGATGCTTTTTAGGAACTGCTTGCTGCTGGATTTTGCGTAGTAATCGTCGACGTCACGGAAGCCGTGCAGTGGCGCGGTGATTTCATTGTCGAATTTATGAAAGGTGTTTAATTCATGCAGATCGTCCAGTGGAAATGGCGGGGTGCGCAGCGCAGCCTTTTCTGTCACTGAACGCCTAAGTTTTTTCAACAGGTGGCGCTGGTAGATGCGTGACAGACCGCTGCCAAGCTTCAGGGCTGCAAGGTGCAGATCCAGTGGCACGGAAACGGCGATGGCGGTGGTAGCGCCTGCGCGAGCACCTTTTTCGCCCAGCCACTTGAGGAGTACGTTGCCTCCCAGCGAGTAACCCACAACGGCGATCTTCGAGTTCCCGTGGCGCCGTGTGAGACGCTGCATGATTTCTTCAAGGTCACCGGTATCACCCGAGTGATAACTGCGCGGCAGGCGGTTCGGTTCACCGCTGCGGCCACGGAAGTACATCAGGCCCGCGCTATAGCCAGCCCGTTCAAGGGCGCACAGCAGGCCACCGGTATAATGTGACTCGAGTGAACCCTCCAGGCCATGCAGTATGAGCACCCTCATAGTGTCGGCCTGTTGAGTCCAGTCGATGTCGATGAAGTCACCGTCCGCCAGCTCAAAACGCTCACGTGTCAGTGCGGGCGCTTCCCGTTTGCGAAACAGGGAAGGGTAAAGCGTCTGCAGATGTGGTCCCGGCAACCACCACGCAGGGCGAAATGCACTGCGGGTGATCATCGCTTCTGTTATGCCCCCTGTAACCGGGTCAGGGGCTTACCCGGTTCCTGATCAGATCATCGACGACTGCCGGGTCTGCCAGTGTCGAGGTATCGCCCAGTGCGTCGACCTCGTTGGCGGCAATCTTTCGTAATATGCGGCGCATGATCTTGCCGGAGCGGGTTTTTGGCAGCCCCGGTGCCCACTGGATGATGTCCGGTGTTGCAATGGGACCGATCTCCTTGCGTACATGCTTGACCAGTTTGCTGCGCAGATCATCGCTGGGTTCGACGCCGTTGACCAGCGTCACGTAGGCATAGATACCCTGGCCCTTGATGTCGTGCGGATAACCGACAATAGCCGCCTCGGCAACGGCTTCATGCAACACCAGTGCGCTTTCAAGTTCTGCCGTACCGAGGTTATGACCCGACACGATCAGGACA
>Ga0316197_10000880_pt1 | contig 21256 bp, 16 predicted proteins | sample OudBiesiAoxic_MG_FD_204939 | JGI IMG/M metagenome (GOLD analysis project Ga0316197, IMG submission 204939) | Coastal sediment microbial communities from Oude Bieten Haven, Netherlands - site A oxic | ecosystem: Environmental > Aquatic > Marine > Coastal > Sediment | place: Netherlands... | reverse complement strand
GAATAGTAACTAATTCATTAAGAGGAACTATAGGGTTTGATCTTAGGGAATTAGAAATTAAAGGTTTTGAACCCATTATTAAAATTGGGAATATCATTTTTAAGAAAAAACGTTTTGAAGATATTCGGTTCGGGTCTATTGAAAATATCCTTTATGTTGCAAATAATACGGTAGAATTCCCCTTAATGGAGGTGCAATCCACAGCATTAGATTTTTTTGTTGCCGGGCATTTAGGTTTTGATGATGTTCCCACCAGCCTGTGGACTGCAATACCATTATCCAATTTTAAAAATAGGGATATAACCAATATTCCAAAAAAAACGGAGTATCTAGAAGCCGGCAAAAAGATATATATAGAAGCTAAAAGTAATGAGAAGGACATTGATAAAACTCAATACAAGCTTCACTTATCTGAGAAGAAATATTTTAAGGAAAGGGACTCTCTTAGTGAATACCGAATAATGATGAAAGAGAATAGATTGTTAAGAAGAAAATATAAACGGGACTCCAGGGCAGAAGAAAAATTGCAAAAGTCGGACTCTACTATTATAAATTAATCATATAATTGACTTCCTCGTTAAAAATTCTAAAACAAATTTAAGAAATTAACATCCGGAGCTCAATTTTTCACTCTCAATCCTCACATTCCTAATTACTTTGGTTCGCCAACCATTCCATAATAGTGACAGGCCTGTTATTAAGCTTTACGGGTGATCCGTCAAAATCAAAATTGGCGTGGTTTGCGTGTGAATAGATCCACGACCAATGCCCATTGTAATAATAATTATCGCCACCAAAAAATCCCGTAATATCGGTAACATGTTCATAGAAAGAAAAATGAACATTTTTGGCACCCGCCCCAATTAAACGATTGTAAACCGGAACAACCGTCTTTTCTGGTATAGTAGTACCATCGTCCTTGGAATGTACAAACCAGATAGGTACATCCTTTATCAATTGTATTTGCTCATCGGTAATGTATTGCGATTGATAGGCCAACGCACTGATATATCCTGCGGCAAAGTAATCGGGAGAAAGAAGTATCAGTTTAAGGGCCATGTAGCCACCATTAGAACAACCCCCTACATAGATCCTGTCAGTATCTATTTTAGGATTCGCCGAAACATAATTCTTAATCAATTCCATTAGACTTTTATTATAAATGTCGTCTTCCCGTCCATGTGTGGTCACCCCCTCGCTGTTGTGCATCCATGCCCCTGGACATTGCGGTGCCAGTACATAAGCCCCTCCAAAATAGGATTGAATCTCATCGGATGCATAATTTGCAGCTCGGTTAGCTATTATAGGAATGCTTGGATCTGTACCCCCTTCCCCTCCTCCATGTAACCAAATAATTAAGGGAGATTTTTCATTAGTTGACTCGGGAGAAAAGGAAGCATAAGACATGGTGATATCATTACTGTCTTTAAAAATTCCAGTAAGGTCAAAGGAATCTATGAGCTGCCTAATACGGTCAATTTCTTTATCCCAAACCTTATTTGAGGGTTTATGGGTAATGGAAAGTTTGTAATCGATCCAATAATTCCCCCGGTATTTATCGTTACGGATATATTGAATGGGGGATCCTATAGCCAGATCTGGGCCAACTGCTAAAACAAGGGTAATGTGATTGCCACTTTGAAGTCTGTTCCCTTTAGCATCTGAGACATAGGCAAAATTTACTGTTCTTTCGCCGGATGCCAATTCAGGAGGAATCTGGGTATATTCAGTATGGCGTCTGGCACTAACAGCAAAATCCCCGGCACTCACTTCGGAAACCTGTTCGTCCACTGAAAGTACTATTCTGCTTACTGCAGGACCCCAATCATATCCCTCAATAATCATAGTATATTTCCCACCCTGGGTTGTTGTAATTGGCAACTTTTCGGTGGCAACTTCTTTTGCAAGCAAGCTCAAAGGAATATGCGTTAACACTAATATCAATAGAGTAAAAAGAGTGTTTTTCATTAGGTCTTTTTTTGCGTTTATATGCTGATTAAATAGTTATAGCTCTTATAAATTAATAACTCATATTGAATTCACCGGTTATTCTCAAACCCACTTCATCACTAACGGACAAAGTGGAAAGATTTTCACCCACTCCAAAAGCCTGTCTCATTAAACTACCTATTGCTTTAAAACCAAGTTCATGTCGTTTAGCACGATCGTTCTTCACAGGGCCAACAAGCCAGATATCCAGTGTAATTGGAAGTGTATTTCCTTTAAGAGTCATATCACCTGTTACTTTGTAATGCTCCCCCGCTATCTGACTGAAAGAAGTACTTTTAAAACTCATAACAGGATATTTTTCTGCATCAAAAATATCAGCACTTTTAAGATGTTTATCCCTGTTCTCATTTTCTGTGTTGATGCTTGCAGTTTTAGCGGAAAACTCAAAAACCGCATCAGAAAAATCATCTTTTGTAGTTTTCATTGTGGCCTCAAACTCCCTAAAAAAGCCATCAACTTCCGAAATCATATGATGTGTTACAGTAAATCTGATCCTGGAATGCCCGGGATCTAAAGTCCAAACATCCTGTCCTAAAACAGTAAGTATTGGAAAAACCAATATCAGAATTAATACAATTTTTCTCATTTTAATTATTTCTAGTTTGTTTTCAGTTATTTCATTTTTTATAACTAATAGAAAGCCCACCGCCAGAATTGTCTACCGTAGTCGTGTAGTTGCCTAGAGCTAATACATACTCCAGAAACTCTGTAGTACCAGAAATTCCTCTTTTACCTTGAGAACTGATATTATGTGCTGTAAAACATCCTCCTGATACCAATTTTGGATTAATGTCCTTAAAATAGTTGGTGTACCATCCCTTGTCAGCATCACTAAAAACGAAATCAAAAGGACCAGGTAATTCTTTAACCAGTTCATGGGCATTAGCGAGTCTGGCATCAATATATTCAGACAACCCTGCTTCTTTAAAATTATCTAGCGCTTCTTTATGCCTGTCCTCATCTATTTCAACGGTAATTAACTTCCCCCCTGTTTTGCTAAAAGCCCAGGCAATCCAGATGGAGGAATGACCGGTAGAAGTACCAATTTCCAAGCCTTTGGTATAACCATTTTTCAAGATAATATCGTAAAGAAGCTCTCCGTCTGAAGCGGGAACATTTAAATCGCGCCAATGATTTCTTTTACTTTTCAGAAATGCTTCCACTTTCATGTCCAACTCGGTATTAGTAGTAGAATCTTGAGCCAGGGTACAATTCGATGGAAAAATCAAGGTGATAAAGAAAAAGAAAACCGGCCAAAAGATAGGTGTTAAAATTCTTCTCATAATCGAAATACAATTGTTACTACAATATAGGGTTTACTGCCTAAACCGGAAAGTTGATTTTCTCAACGACAGGACTTACCCGCTGAACGACATGTCTTCGTCGTTTTAAATCAGATCGAGTTTTTACAAGACCTTTTATGTTCCTTTAATTACTATCATTCCACTAACTAGAAGTTCTCTTTCCAAATATTAATTACGACTTACACAAAAAGTAAAATCACCGTAAGTAACATGCCTCCCAATGCAAAGTAGAGTCCCTTTTTGAATATCGGCGTTTTGGGTCTGAACATCCAAAAAGCGGAAACGGAGAAGAACAATAGTGCGATTCCGAAAATGATATTCAGCCAATACAATGGGTGCCCGGAATGCATTTTATGCAAATTATTCATATTGTCCAAAATAACAGGCATCTTCATCTCGGTATAACTGGCCTGTCCGGTAGTTTTATTATAAGTACCCCCTTTAAAGTAAACCATGTCACCTTCCTGCTTCTCCATTTTAAAACCTCTCTTACCAAGGGCTGAACCAAGGGCCTCGGCTTCCAAGCCAATCCCCAGCTTTTTCTCTATCTGTACCTCCTTTTTTAAGAAGTCGGTATTTCTAAATGTCAATACTATACCACTAATGGCGTAAACCGCCATAATACCTGCTAAAAAGAACCCCAAATACCTGTGATAAGTACGCATGTTCTGTTCTGTTTTTCTTCCCATAATAAAAATGACTTTTAAAAATTAATATCTCCGTATATATAAATCACCTGTTAAGATGTAATCTTCCTGATTCAAAGATCTGTTTACAAATAATGCTGAAGAAAAATTCTACTGTGAACGACATAAGATTTCCAGTGAACTGTTAGCTTTAATCTTAAAGTAGAAAAATTGTCGTTAACGGGTATGTTTCTGCCGTTCACATCCGACCATTTTTGGAAATGCATCTATTAGTTTAGTTTTGTAGTATTAGCATGATTATGAATAAGATAACTTCAAATATAGGTTGGCAAGAACTCTTCTTTCAATTTGTATTATATCTATTGGTACTTCTCTTCTATTCCTTTGACAGGAATGATCCGGGTATTACCCTGGCACAGGTGATTTTCTTTTTAGTCTATGCTTGTGCATCAGTTTTTATCACTTACTTTTTGATGCCTAAATTCTTATATAAAAAGGAATATTGGCATTTTTTTGGGATGGTCATTTTGGTTCTTTTATTCGTAATTGTGATAGAAGAATTATTGGAAGTCGTATTTTATCCGGGTACTCGACGAGCAGCGATAGTTCCTGGAATATACTATGCCATTTTTGACGTTCTTCCTATAATTGCAATCTTGTCAGGATTTAAATTTGCATGGGATGCAATAGGTAAACAACGTGAATTGGAAAAATTGAAAACATCTATTCAGGAAAGTGAGCTTCAATTTTTAAAGTCTCAGATAAATCCACACTTTTTATTCAATAACCTAAACAATCTGTATTCGTACGCTATAGAACTTTCTCCTAAAACTCCTGCCATAATTTTGGAATTAAGTTCTGTTCTGCGTTATATGCTCTATGAATGTAAAGAAAGATTTGTTCCCTTATCTAAAGAAATTGAACAACTGGAAAATTTCACACAATTAAATCAGCTACAGATTGAGGAAAGGGGAAAAGTCAATTTTAAAGCAATAAATATTGCGAGCGGTTATCAAATAGCCCCGTTAATCCTCCTGGTCTTCATCGAAAATGCCTTTAAGCATAGTCAGTCGGGTCAGTCCAGTAATATTAGCATAGATATTGAGATTAAAATGGAAGGAAACACCTTATTCTTTAATTGTAAGAACAATTTTCAGCCTGTATCCACTTCCGAAAATCTAACCAAAGGTATTGGGTTGGAAAATGTAAAAAAACGATTGCAATTGCTATACCCCAAAGCGCATGAATTAAAAATTAAAGAATCTCCGGATCAGTTTGAAGTTGATTTGAATATGGAGTTGCAGAAAATAAGTTTGAAATGAATTGTATAATTATTGAAGATCAGCCTCCAGCTCAGCGTATCCTTAAAAAGTTTATAGAGGATATAGGCTCCTTGCAGCTCAAAGGAGTTTTTTCAGATGCCATACAAGCAATGGAATTTTTAAAAACGGAATCTGTGGACCTCATGTTCCTGGATATTCATTTGCCAAAGATTTCAGGGATAGATTTTTTGAAAACAATGCCAAATCCACCTTTTGTCATATTAACCACCGCCTTTTCGGATTATGCCCTGGAGAGTTATGAATTAAATGTAGTTGATTATTTATTAAAACCTTTTTCTTTCCAGCGTTTTGTAAAAGCGGTCTCCAAAATACCTTCAAGTAACGGTGTAAAACATTCGGAAGAAACACATTCTCATAATCAGGAAAATCGCAAAGAAATTTTTATTAAGTCGGGATATGAACATATAAAAATCGCCATCAAGGATATTATTTATATTAAATCTGATGCGGATTATACAGAAATTATAACCTCTGAAAAAAAATACTTATCTTCAGAACCCCTTCGTTTTTGGGAACAAAATTTAAATCAAAAACACTTCTTTAGAACGCATAAGTCTTTTATTATAAATACCTCAAAAATTGAAAAAATAATCGGAAACCAGGTCTATTTAATTGGAAGTATTAAAGCTCCTATTGGACGTGCTTTTAAAGAAAATTTTATGAAAAGTCTATTGCAGTAAATAAAAATACTATTATGAAAAAACTTAAAAAAGAAGATATTAAACAGGAAGTCTTTGACCTCTATGATGATTATGCACATAACAAATTACAGAGACGCGAATTTATTGAAAGACTATCTCTTTATGCCGTAGGTGGTATCACTATTTCATCTCTTATGAGCTTTATGATGCCCAACTACAAGGATACCATGCTGGTACCACCCAATGATCCCAGGTTGGAATCGGAATATATTAATTATGAATCTTCCAAAGGCGGTGGAACCATTAAGGGGCTTCTCTCTAAGCCCAAGGATGCTAAAGGAAAATTGCCTGGCATTGTTGTAGTACACGAAAACAGGGGGCTTAACCCCTATATTGAAGACACGGCGAGAATGGCAGCTTTGGAAGGTTTCATAACTCTGGCACCAGATGCCCTGACTCCTCTTGGCGGATATCCGGGTAATGACGATAAAGGCCGGGAAATGCAGCGAGAACGTGACCGAAATGAAATGCTTGAAGATTTTATTGCCGCCTATGAATTCTTAAAAGCCCACGAGGGATGCAATGGTAAAATTGGGGTAGTTGGTTTTTGCTTTGGCGGATGGATTTCAAATATGATGGCCGTGAAAGTTCCTGGACTCTCAGCAGCCGTACCTTTTTACGGTGGACAGCCTAAAGAAGATATCGATAAAATAAACGCGCCTTTAATGTTGCAATATGCCGGATTGGATACTAGAGTTAATGAAGGCTGGCCTGCTTATGAAGAGGCCTTAAAAGCAAATAACAAGGAATATGTGGCCTATATCTATCCTGATGTAAATCATGGTTTTCACAATACAACTACGCCACGCTATGACAAAGAAGCGGCTGAATTGGCCTGGAAACGTACCATTGATTTTTTTAATAAAAACCTAAAGTAAAGGCGTACTTTTATTTCTGAAACCTATTTAAAGCGTTCACAGCAAAGTCATTAATGAGAACTAAAAAAACCTGCCATATGGCAGGTTTTTATATTTTATCGTTTAATTTCAAATCTTCTAATCTACTTTCTCAATTTCCATAAGTTTTATCTAAAAATTCATAGCGGGCATCATTAGTGGCCTTTTTCGCCTCACTTTCCATATTGAGGATCATTACAGGTGGTGAGCTATCTTTGGCTGCAGCGGATGGCCAATTTGCCAGGTTTTCCCCATTTGGGTTAGCTGTTTTTATGAAATTGGCAAAATAATTTTGCATGGTTTCCGAAACCATAAAATCATCTTCGGTCCAGGCATAGTCATCAACCAGATGTAAGTTCCCCATGCAATATTCAATCTCACAGGCATGTGGAGCCCCAATAGGTTGTGGCATTTTAGGAGCCTCGGCATCTTTTTTAACTGTACCCCCCGCCAAGCCCGAAGTAAGGGTCTTATCCCTTAAAGGAGGGCGTAATTTGCTATATAGATATCGATAAACCGGTTGATCACTGTTTTTTCTGTGCAGATCGAACCATTTCCATGTACTGTAGGCAATAAAACGGTCGGAGGCCAGGTCTGTAGCAGATCTTTCTATTTCCTGTACTGAACCATGAGGGTATAGTTTTAAAACCTCATCATGTGTTTCCGGATATGACTCTTTAACCTTTGCCAAATAGTTTTCCTCAGAGTAAGCTTGTCCCTGCATAAAAGCCATCCCGGGAATTTCAGCAGAATTCCATCCCAATAATAAAGGCACCATAGCCTGTTGCTTGCTTTCAAATATTTCGGGTAGGGATTTTGGTAAGAAATAGCCATCGATTACGGCCGGGAAACCGAACCTTTTAGATTCGTTGTATATTTCATAAACATCTCTTGTACTTAGTTTTCTTAATTCCGCCAGGCTAGGGTATCCCGCGTTTTTGGCAAATTCCGATCCGGTATTTTCTGCGTCCTTCAAGGATACCGGAGCCATTGTTGGTTTAATTCCGGCTCCACTCTCCCCAATAGCACCGGCAATCAAATTTTTGGAAAGCGGCGAGGCCATCTGTTGGCTAACCCCTATGGATCCGGCCGACTCTCCGGCAATTGTAATTTTATTGGGACTACCCCCGAAGGCGGCAATGTTTTTGTGCACCCATTTCAAGGCAGCGTTTTGATCCAGCAATCCATAGTTTCCTGATGCTCCGTAAGGGGCTTCGGCACTCAATTCCGGGTGCGCAAAGAATCCAAAAATATTTAATCGGTAATTCGTTGTAACCACTACAATCCCTTTTTTGGCCATACTCTCCCCATCATACCGATATTCTGAGGCATCTCCTGCAACATTTCCACCACCAAAGAAATAAACCAATACGGGCAGGTCTTTGGTATTTCTGGTAGCAGGTGTCCAAATGTTTAAATAAAGGCAATCTTCGCTAAGACCCTTTGAGCGCGATTTCATATCCCCAAATACCAGTGTCTGCATGGGACGCGGCCCAAATTCCTTGGTTTTCTTTACGCCTTCCCAATTGTCCAAAGGTTGTGGCGCCTTCCACCGCAAATCACCTATCGGTGGTTTGGCAAAAGGAACGCCAAAGTAAGTTTGTATACCTGTGTGCGTATCATAATTACCTTCAATAATACCGTTTTCAACTTGCACCTTGACGGGAAAGGCATTGTTATTCTGAGCCATACCAATTGAACTTAAAAAGGTTAATAGAAGAGAAAAAATCACAGCTGTTTTCATGGGATAAAGTGTTAAATTTTTATTATTGTCTCATTTTGTTACAATAATACTTTTTTTTCTTGAAATTTTATCATTTATTTGGTGAAAGTTTAATTCTTGACAAAGATCAAAAAAAAGAAACTACCTGACAGTAAGGATTATATACCTCATCTGGCCTATGATTCAGTCATCTTTGGATTTAATGGGGATCAATTAAAAATACTTGTTCTGGAATATCATAATACCAAATTTTTCGCCCTCCCGGGAGGTTTTGTAAAACGAACTGAAAATTTGGATGATGCGGTAAAAAGAGGTTTAAGGGAACGAACCGGATTAGATAATATTTATTTGGAACAGTTTCATACGTTTGGTTCTCTTTCACGCTCTGATCCTAAGACAATGAGAAAGATCTTGCAAGAAAATAATTATGATTTAAAAGATAACTATTGGCTGTTCGACAGATTTATCTCCGTGGCTTATTACGCTTTAATCAATTATGATGAAGTAAATCCGAAACCCGATAAACTCTCAGATTCCATTAACTGGTATGCCATAAATGAACTGCCACCCTTAATGATGGATCATCAGGAAATTGTGGATAAGGCGCTGCAAGTACTCAGGGATAATCTGGAAAGAAAATTAGTGGGCATGAACCTGCTGCCTCCTAAATTTACCATGAAGCAATTGCAACAGGTATACGAAGCTATTTTAGGAGAAAAACTGCGACGTACCAGTTTTCAACGTAAAATACTGGCAATGGATATTCTGCAGCGACACGAAAAACTATTTCAGGGGAAAGCCCATAAAGCACCTTATTTATACAGTTTCAATTAACAGGATGAATATAATGATATAGGAATACAGCTAATATAAACAACAATGAAAAAATTAAAGACAAAAACAACCGTAAAACTCCTATTCTCAGTTTTTGTAATGGCCGGGATAATTATGGTCAATGCACAAGAAAAATTCGGTGGTTTAGCACTATACACTGTAAGGGATGCCATGGAGTCGGATGCTAAGACTACTTTACAAGCGGTTTCAGATGCCGATTATAGTTATGTAGAAGCCGCGGGCTATAAAGATGGTAAATTCTACAATATGGCCCCTGCAGATTTTAAAAAGTTATTGAATCAGTTAGGTTTAAAACCCATCAGTAGCCATCAGAGTACGGTAACTATGGAGAATGCTGATGCCATGATTGCCGATGTTAAAGCGGCGGGGTTTAAGTATTTTGTAATTCCTGTGCCTCCTATGGGGTTATTTAATTTTGATCGTGAAACCAGAACTATGAGTATGACAGGAGGTGCAGCCAATCTTGCCGAAATAGTTACCACCCTTGGCAAAAAATGCCAGGCCGCCGGACTTGAATTGCTATACCATAACCATGATTTTGAATTTCAAAAAGATTCAGATGGTATTGTGCCTATTGATTATTTGCTGGAACATTGCGACCCCAAATATGTAAATTTTCAAATGGACCTGTATTGGGTTACCAAAGCAGGAGCAGATCCTGTGGCTTATTTCGAGAAATATCCCGGACGCTTTAAAATCTGGCATGTAAAGGACATGGATGAGCAAGGCAGGTTTGCACCGGTAGGTAATGGAAATATTGATTTTTCCCGTATCCTAGAGAATAAAAAACTGTCTGGCATGAAATACTACATGGTGGAACAGGATATGACCTTCGATGGCCTGAAACCACTTGAAGCCATGAAGATAAGCCATGAAGGATTGAGAAAAATTGGTTTTAAATAAAACAACATTTATAAGAATACTAATATTAGAAAAATGAAAAAATTTAATCTTCAACTAATGGGCCCGGTCCTATTTTTAATAACCATTTCTCTTTCCGCCCAGGAAGTCATTACGGGTGAGAACATCGCTGTGACTAATACAGAATCAGGGAAAGTACGAGGGTATATACACGATGGTACCTATATCTATAAAGGAATCCCCTATGCCAAAGCAGAACGTTTTATGGCTCCAACAAAAGCTGATTCCTGGGAAGGTGTTAGAAGTTCAACCATGTATGGGCCTGTAGCGCCCCTCATGACGCCTACAACACAGGTTATGGATGAACCTGAATTTGTTTTTGACCATGACTGGGGATATCCTAACGAAGACTGCCTTCGAATTAATATTTGGACCCCAAGTATTGACGATGGTAAAAAAAGGCCCGTTCTTTTTTGGATCCACGGAGGCGGTTTTACTGCTGGTTCCAGTCAGGAATTACCTTCTACTGATGGAGAAAACTTAAGTAAAAAAGGAGACGTGGTGGTTGTTTCTATTAACCACCGCCTGAATATTTTAGGCTTTTTAGATCTATCTGCTTACGGCGATAAATACAAGCATTCTGCCAATAACAGCATTATAGATATCGTGACCGCACTCGAATGGGTAAAGAACAATGTTGAAAATTTTGGAGGCGATCCAGATAATTTAACCATTTTTGGACAATCTGGCGGTGGGGCCAAAGTAAATACGCTTATGGCTATGCCTAAAGCCAAGGGTCTTTTCCATAAGGCCATCAATCAAAGCGGGTCTTTCCGTACTGCCATGTTGGAAAAAAACGAAACACAGGCCATTACAGCAGAGGTAATTTCCAATCTTGGATTAAATGAAAATCAGGTGGATAGCCTGCAGAACATCCCTTTCGAAATTTTAAGTGCAGCTGGTGCCAAAGCGCTAAAGACGATTGAAGAAAAAATGAAGGCCGATGGTAAACCTGTAATCGGGTTTGGACTTAATTGGGGGCCTAGCCGGGACGGGGAAGACCTGCCCTATCAGTTGTATTCCAAAGAAGCTTTTGATCTTTCTAAAGAAGTACCCTTATTGGTGGGAACAACAAAAAACGAATTTTCACCATTTGCAAATATGCGATTTGCCAAAGCCTCTGAACAGCAAATAATGGACCATATAAAGGAACAATACAAAGATAAGGCAGACGCCTATCTCCAGGCCGTCAAAAAAGCTTATCCAAATGACACGGATCCAAAAGATTTAATTGACGTGGACATAATGTTCCGGCCCGGGGCTGTTGATCAGGCTAACGAAAAATCCAAACTTCAAGATGGTGCACCGGTTTATATGTATCTTTTTACCTGGCAGTCCCCGGTTTGGGATGGTAAATATAAATCCTTGCATTGTATGGAATTACCCTTCGTCTTTGACAATATCGAGAGGGGTAAAAATATGACAGGTGGTGGTCCAGCGGCACATGCTTTAGCCGAGAAAGTTAGCAATTCCTGGATCAATTTTGCCAGAACTGGAAATCCGAACCACGAAGGTATTCCTGAGTGGCCGGCATATACTCCGACCAATACAGCTACCATGCACTTGGATAACACTTGCATAGTAAAACCTCAATTGGACAAGGATTTATTCGAATTAGTAAGCAATAAATAAAAAGTACTTAAATATTAAAAACATGGATATACAAAAAAAATCAGTTATTGCATTTTGTTATGCCGCAGTATTACTGTCTATATCTTGTAGCCCGAAATTTACCGAGGAAGACAAAGGTAATTTTAAACTCGTGAAAAATGAAGGCGGAAAAACATTGGGCTATAGCCCCAATTCTGGCGTGAAATTATTAAATGTTGATCGCTATGCCTTTAAGGATTTGAGCAAAGATGGAAAATTAGATACATATGAGGATTGGCGATTACCCGCAGAAAAGCGGGCGCAAGACCTAGCGGGGAAAATGTCTTTAGAACAAATTGCCGGTTTGATGCTCTACAGCGGACATCAATCCATTCCGGCAGGTGGTAATAGATTTTTTGGGCCTGCAACCTATGGTGGTAAAGCATTTGCTGAAAGTGGTGCGGCACCAAGTGACCTTTCGGATGCACAGCTTAAATTTCTGGAGGAAGACAATCTCCGCCATGTGCTCATCACGAGTGTGCAATCTCCTGGAATTGCCGCTAAATGGAATAACAATGCACAGGCGATGGTGGAAAAAATAGGATTAGGAATCCCAATTAATACAAGTTCTGACCCGCGCCATGGCAGCGATTCATATGCAGAATTCAATGCAGGTGCCGGAGGAACCATATCAATGTGGCCCGGAACTTTGGGAATTGCTGCTTCTTTTGATCCTCAATTAATGTTTCAATTTGGGGAAATTGGTTCCAAAGAATACAGGGCGCTCGGCATTGCTACTTCTTTATCTCCACAGATAGATTTGGGTACGGAACCCCGTTGGAGCCGATTTGATGGTACCATGGGGGAAGACCCGGATTTAGCTACGGATATGGCCAGGGCTTATGTAGACGGATTTCAGTCCTCCGACAATGGAGTTGGTTGGGGGTATCAAAGTGTAAATGCCATGGTAAAACACTGGCCGGGTGGAGGTCCTGAAGAAGGCGGACGAGACGGTCATTTTGGCTATGGTGCCTATGCGGTATACCCTGGAAACAACCTGAAAGATCATTTACAGCCATTTACTGAAGGTGCCTTTAAATTAGAAGGGCCAACCAAGATGGCTTCTGCCCTAATGCCTTATTATACCATCTCTGATGGTCAGGATATTGAGAATGGTGATAAAGTAGGCAATGGCTTTAACAAGTATCTTATTACTGATCTTTTAAGGGGTGAATATGGTTTTGATGGTGTGGTTTGTACAGACTGGGGTATCACCCGTGATGTAAGCGCTGTAGATTTATTTGAAGGAAAAAGTTGGGGTGTTGAGACTATGACCGTAGCCGAACGCCATTATAAGGTGATTGAAGCCGGTGTAGACCAATTTGGTGGCAACAACGATATGCTCCCTATTCTTGACGCCTATAAAATAGGGGTTGCCGAACATGGGGAAGACTATATGAGAAACCGATTTGAAGAGTCTGCGGTAAGATTGTTAATGAACATTTTCAGGGTAGGACTTTTTGAGAATCCCTATTTGGATGTCGCAGAAACAGAAAAAATTGTGGGAAATGCAGAATTTATGAAGGCCGGATATGAAGCGCAATTACGTTCAATTGTCATGTTAAAAAATCATCAGAATACATTACCCATAAAAACACGGCAAAAAGTGTATGTTCCTCAAAGGTTTATTGCGGCGAGCAGGAATTGGTTTGGAAGGGAAACCCCTGAGAAGCTGGAACACCCTTTTAATATGGAAGTCATTAAAAAGTATTTTGAGGTAGTTGAGAATCCGGAAGATGCAGATTTCGCTTTGGTGGGTATAACAAATCCAAACGGTGGTGTTGGGTACGACCGGGAAGATTTATCAAAAGGAGGTAATGGTTATCTACCTATTAGCCTGCAATACGGGCCTTATACCGCATATGATGCCCGGGAAACCAGTCTTGCAGGAGGAAGTCCTCTTGAAGATTTTACCAACCGGACCTACAAGGGAAAAACTGTGACGGCGTCCAATATACATGATATGAATTTGGTGAAGGAAACCAAATCAAAAATGGGGGACAAACCAGTTATTGTGATTATCAATATATCCAAACCAATGGTTTTTTCAGAAATTGAAAATAGCGCTTCCTCTATATTGGTACATATGGGAGTTCAGGATCAGGCACTGATGGAAATAATTACGGGTGAAGCAGAACCATCTGCATTATTACCTTTTCAAATGCCCTCGAATATGAAAACAGTTGAAGAACAATTTGAAGATGTGCCTAGAGATATGACTCCCTATGAAGATTCTAATGGTAATTCCTATGATTTTGCCTTTGGATTAAACTGGAAAGGAGTTATTTCTGATGACCGTGTAAAAAAGTATAAATAATGGCTATTTTAGTTAAACCTTTGGATAATACTATTGTCTAAAAATAAATATATTTAAACACTAACTTAAATAATAAAGCATGTTAAAGAAAGTTTTAATCGGATTAGGTATTGTATTGATCATTATTCAATTCATCCGACCTGACAAAAACGAATCCAACGACAAGACCTATGACATTTCTACCAAATATAATGTCCCTGAAGAGGTAAGCCAACTCTTGCAGGTTTCCTGCAATGACTGTCATTCTAATAAAACGGAATACCCATGGTATTCGAATGTCCAACCCGTTGCCTGGTGGCTCAATGACCATGTGGTTGATGGCAAAAGGCATTTGAATTTTTCCGAATTCACCAAAATGCCCATCGCTATTCAGAATCATAAATTGGAAGAAACGATTGAAATGGTAGAAGAGAAAGAAATGCCATTACCCTCTTATACAAATTTTGGCTTGCATAAAGAAGCTGATCTTTCAGAAGATCAAAGACAGAAGATAATTGTTTGGGCAAAAGATCAGATGGACTATCTAAAAGAAACCTATCCCGCAGACAGTTTGGTGATGCCAAAGCGAAGAAATTAAAGTGAACTTATGGGTTAATACAAATAACCTAGATATAAATCACTTTGGTCCCTTAAGTTATATTTTAACAGAATTGCTTTAACTCTGTGAACCAAAGCTATAATCTGGTGTTGGTCACAAAAGCAATTTTTTTACTATCCGGGGACCAGCTTGGTACATTTATGGAACCCTGACCTCCATAGATATAGGCGATCACTTTTGTCTCACCCCCTTCATAGGGCATAATGCGCAACAAACAATGTTTGTAAAACGGATGGTCTGACGGGTCAATATCTTTGGGAAAGGAAATAAAAGCAATCCATTTTTTATTCGGGCTTATATGCGGAAACCAATCGTTGTATTCGTCAAAAGTCAACTGCGTCTGATCTTCGCCATTTGCTTTCATTTTCCAAAGTTTCATTTTACCGGAACGGGTAGAATTAAAAAAAATGGTTTCACCATCAGGACTATACTCAGGTCCATCATCCAAAGTAGGTTGATAGGTAAGCTGATGTTCTTTACCGGAATCTATATCGATGGTGTAAATATCATACGCTTCATTTCGATTACCGGTAAACACCATTTTTTTATTATCAGGTGACCAACCATGTAAATATGATGCCCCTACTCCTGGTTTTGTGACCATTTTCGGTATAGAATCCCCTTCGGCAGGTAAGTAATACAAAGCAGAGGTTCTGCCATCATCCGGATTATGATTGCTAATCCCCAAAAGTGTACCATCAAATGTGAGGACATGGTCATTATTGTTATTTATGGCAAAACCCGTATTCAAGGGTGAAATAGTATTGGAAGAAATTTCGTAATTATACAAATGCCCTTTGGAATTGTATATTAATCTCTTTCCGTCGGTTGTCCAGTTAGGCGCCTGAATGGAATGTGCAGATTTATAGATAATCTTACGATGCCCGGTAACGACATCCATAATTTCCAGGTTGCTGCCGAGATAATCGCGATAGGGTTTGAAATCCGGATCAACCGGCCTGATAATTCTAACGTTTCTATATTCTGCTGTTTCCATTACCTCCGGATTATGAGAGCAAATATAAATTCCGATGTAAACAGCCTTGTTCAGTTCCATATCCTTTAATTCCACACTTGTAAATTCTTTCCCATATTTGGCTGTAGACATGATATAGGTGTTACCGCTTCTTTCCAATTGAATAACATCCGGAAAAGTATCTGAAGAAATCACTTCGCTGGTTTCCCCTCCTATTTCTCTGCGGTATTGCAAGCTGGTAAGACCATCTCCATGCGTAGTGGCATTCACGTGTTTTGAATTTGCATCTAAATTGTTTTTGACTATCCATCCAACCTTTCTATGTGGATCTATTCCGGTTCCCAAAAACTTCACTTCAGCCCTAAGAATAAAATCGCCCTGGATCGTGGTCCATAAATATTGAAAATCATCCTTCCCAAACCACATATTGGTTCCTGAGCCACCAATTTTATAGGTTTGATTTTCTACAGAATATTCTGAAAAACCTTTTATCCTACAATCGCCGATATCGCTGTTGTTATCAAAAATTCCTATTTGGTTCTGGGCTTGTACCGCATTAATCGCTAAAATAGTACAGCTTAGAAGTAGGTAATATAGTTTTGAGATTTTCATTAGATACAGCTTTATTCTAATTAAAATTAATTGCTGCTAACACTTAGTGATACCACTGATTTTGAAGGTATATTTACCTGAATCCCTGACTGATTTTTTTTGTAATCCGAAAACTTTTGAATTTGAATCTGCTCCTCTTTACCAAAATCATTTAGTGCGTTCATTTTGTCAGAAGTAATAATACTGGCAGTGATCGTGCCCCAATTTTCCATTCCAGGAATTTCAATAGAGGTTGGCAAATTCCTATTGGGATCTACATTGGCAATGGTAATATTTACATTTTCATTCTTATCTCTGGAAGCCGAAACCGACAAAGCGGGTATTTGACCATTTTCATTTTCATAATTTTGAGAAGCTACTTCAGTTGGCAGATGTATTGCATCCTGATGTATCTTGTACATCTTGAACACATAGAAAGTAGGGGTCTTTACCATTTGATTCTCCCGGGTAAGGATCATGGCTTGCAAGACATTTACAGTTTGAGCAATATTTGCCATCTTGATGCGTCGGGCATGATTATTAAAAATATTCAATCCTAGGGCAGCTACAAGAGCATCCCTAAGGGTGTTCTGCTGATAAAGAAACCCCGGGTTCGTGCCTGGTTCCACATCGTACCAGGTGCCCCACTCATCTGCAATTAAAGCTATAGTATTATCGGGGTCGTGTTCATCCATGATGGCAATATGATCTTCCAGATTCCCCTCCATCTTCAATGTATTTAGCATGCTTTTAAACCACTCATTTTCCACAAAATCTGTTGCAGAGCCTTTAACCTCCCAATTATTAACAATGGTATAATAGTGATAGGACAATCCATGTGCAATATTTAAATAACCAGGCGTATCTTTAATACCGGTCATAAAGGTTTTAGTCCATTCCAAATCATCATAGATGCCACCACTTGCAATTTTATATTCGGCATTGCAGTAAGTACTAAATCTTTTAAATACATTGGTGTAGTATTGGGCGTTCATGCTACCACCACAACCCCAGTTCTCATTACCTATGCCCCAAAATTTAACATCCCAGGGATGCTCCCTGCCGTTTTTGCTTCTCAACCTAGTAATTTCACTGTCCTTATCAGAAGTTACATACTCTACCCACTGATAGGCATCTTTTACTGTACCGCTCGCTATATTGACTGCAATATAAGGTTCTGTTTGCAACAACTCACACAGTTCCAAAAACTCGTGGGTTCCAAAGGAATTATCTTCCGTAACACCACCCCAAAATGTATTCACCACAAGTGGTCTGTCCTTAACAGGGCCAATCCCATCTCTCCATTGGTATTGTTCAGCAAAACACCCTCCGGGCCATCTTAATACCGGTATTTCCAATTCTCTCAGCGCCTCTACAACATCCTTTCTGATTCCATTAATATTCGGAATTTCTGAGGCTTTACCCACATAAAAACCATCATAAATACCCCTCCCTAAGTGCTCCGCAAAATGACCATAAATATGTTTACTTATTGTGTCTTTTGCTTTATTTGTGTGTATTATGATTTTATTTTCCTGACCAATAATGGCTTGCAATGACAGGAATAAAATTAAGAGGAAGATGGTTATAGTTTTATGGTTTGACATTGTCTGATAATTGTTTTAATAGTTAAATGGCTTTTAATTATATCTTTAAAAGTTATATTAATATTATTTAGGATCAAAGTGGAACGATAATAAATAAAATCATTAATCGGTCATAGCATTTATGGTTTTAATGGTCCCGTCTTTATTGTATAGCAATTCTGTTACTTTAACATTTCTTAGATGTGTTTTCCCTCCAGAAAGGAAGCTGTCATGATAAAACAACCACCACTTGCCGTTGTATTCAACTATTGAATGATGATTGGTCCAGCCTAAAACCGGTTTTAAGATTACCCCTTCATAAATAAATGGACCGTATGGGTTATCTCCAATACCATATGCTATATTATGAGTATCACCCGTTGAATAGGATAAATAATACTTTCCATTATACTTATGAACCCATGCAGCTTCAAAGAAACGTCGTTCATTATCACCTGCCAGTATTGGGTTACCATTTTTATCAAGAATCTGCACATCTTTTGGGGTCTCTGCAAAACTTAACATATTATCAGCAAGTTTCGCGATTTTAGGAGTTAAGGCAGGTTGGTCTGTAAGGGGGTAGGTATCTTCTTCCTTATAGGTTCCACTAGCCCATCGTTGTAACTGACCTCCCCAAATACCACCAAAATACATATAATAGACACCATCAGTGTCTTCAAAAACAGCAGGATCCATACTATAACTTCCTTCTATAGGCTGCTCTTTTGCGTTAAATGGCCCATAAGGATTTTCACTTGTGGCTACGCCAATTTTAAATATATCTGATTTATCCTTGACAGGGAAATAGAAATAATAGATACCATTTTTTTCTGCCGCATCAGGGGCCCACATCTGCCTTCCTGCCCAGGGCACGTCTTTAATGTCCAAAGCAACCCCATGATCTGTAACATTTCCTCCAATACTATCCATCGAGAAAACATGATAATCTTTCATATCAAAGTGACTCCCTAAATCATCTTCCGGAACACCCGATTCAAAATCGTGGGAAGGGTAGATGTACAATTTTCCTTCAAATACATGTGCGGATGGATCAGCAGTATAGATATCTGAAATTAATGGCAAAGGGTTTACTCTGATGGTTGAGACTGTATCTTCGGGAAGCTTATCTATGGAAGATTCTGTTATTTTGTTTGTTGTTTTATCCTTGCATCCAAAGAGTAGGATTGCAGCCAACAATTTCACACTTAAAATTTTAAATTTTAAAGGATCCATAAATTGATTTTAGTTACATTATTTTGTGCTTAAAAGTTATTGATTTCATTTATCAAGGTCCTTAAGTTATCTTCTTAACAAACTGATGAAAGATAATCAAAAAGAATGTTCTTTATTTCCACCGGCACTTAATTCCCGGGGGCATATGGGAATTTTAATGATTTATAATGCTCCAGGCTTTCTTCCGGTCTTTCCACACCTGGTGGCAGTTCTTTTCCGGAAAATGTTTGAAAATAGAGCAGACAGGCATTCCTCCACCACCTGGCTTCCTGAAGCTGAATTTCAAGAAGCATCCTTACTTCATTGTATTGATCATCAGAAATATAAGTTTTTGCTTGCTTCCAGATGCTAATCATTTCTTCTACCTGGTCAACACCTTTTTGATATTTTAAAGCAATTGCATCCCATAATATTCCTCCATTCTTTAGCTTATAATCCCAGGGTAAATGATGAAACCACAAGAGGTATTCTTCCGGGCAAGTTTCCGGGTCATTGAAAATTTTGGCAATCTCAGGGTCATACTGAGCTGTAGCATTGCTTCCTGAAGGGGTACGATCAAATCCAATACCGTTCTTATCGGCATTGTGATAATACGTAGGATTCCACTCAGGCCTGCTTAAATCACTCACCCATGGACCCGGACCATAATGATGACCTGTATCCATTAAATGGTGTAAACCCATTGGTGTCATATAGTTAACTACAGCTTCCCTGGAAGCGATCATTATGCTTTTAACAAGCTTAACAAATTCTGGATTATTGGAATAGGTTAAACGCAACCACTCTTCCGCAATTATTTCCGAACTTAAATATGGATCCCATGCCAAACGTCCATATCCATACCAGTTAGCCTGCGCAAAGGGATGCCCAGTCCAATTCATATCTGTCCCAATATTTGCCACTCCGGCCATTCCGGATATTTTTTTATTGAATAACGATCCATCGATAACTTTAGCCACTGTGGTATTTTTGCCTTTTCGGCAGGTCTCAGCGTCTAAAACTTCTTCGTAAAGTTTAGGAAGAAATACCAGATGGGAACTAAAACCAAGATATTCCTGGGTAATCTGGAACTCCATAACCAGTGATGTATTTGGCATTGCTCCAAACATAGGATGAAAAGGCTCTCTCGGTTGAAAATCTATTGGCCCGTTCTTTACCTGAACCAAAACATTATCCAGGAAATTACCATCATAGGGTACAAATTCTGTATAGGCTTGTTTTGCCCTGTCTGTTGCATCCGTTTCAGAATATACAAAGGCTCTCCAAATTACCAATCCACCAAATGGTTTTAATGCAGATGCCATCATATTTGCCCCGTCTACATGGGTTCTTCCATAATTCTGTGGGCCGGGTTGTCCTTCGGAATTGGCCTTAACCAAAAAACCACCAAAGTCCGGGATAAATTTATAAACCTCTTTTACTTTATTATTCCACCATTCAATTACGTCCTTATCCAAAGGGTCTGCAGTATTTAATCCTCCTATTTCAATGGGAGCTGAAAACCTGGCTGTTAAATATACTTTTATCCCATACGGCCTAAAAACATCAGCTAGAGCAGCTACCTTTTCTAAATAGGCAGAGTTTAATACCAGGGCATTTGCATTCACATTGGTTAATACAGTGGCATTAATACCTATGGAGGCATTCGCCCGTGCATAGTCTTTATAGCGCTGGTCTATATAAATGGGTAATTTCTGCCAGTTCCAGAGTGAAAACCCGGCATATCCCCTTTCTACAGTGCGGTCAAGGTTGTCCCAATGATTGAGCATTCGTAATTCAATCTTTGGTGTTTCTACGATATTAATCCCATCGAGTGATTTGTGCATTTTCATCAATTGCAACAATTTAAATACTCCGTAAAGTATTCCTACATCTTCGTTTGCAGAAATCAGTAAAATTCCCTTT
>Ga0316197_10000879_pt1 | contig 21261 bp, 18 predicted proteins | sample OudBiesiAoxic_MG_FD_204939 | JGI IMG/M metagenome (GOLD analysis project Ga0316197, IMG submission 204939) | Coastal sediment microbial communities from Oude Bieten Haven, Netherlands - site A oxic | ecosystem: Environmental > Aquatic > Marine > Coastal > Sediment | place: Netherlands... | reverse complement strand
ACTGATCCCTTTATCTGCTTTTACTTTTGGAGGCGTTTCTAAGCTGTTATCTAACCAAGCAAAATAGAAAGAGGCCCCAATCCATGCGATACCCGCAATTACATGGAAATAACGCAATACTAAATGCGCAACCTCAATTAAGTAATTTTCCATAATCTATATCGTCCTTTTTATTCTTATTTTTAGGTAACTACTCAGGCCGTCGCTTTTTCGCCTTGAACTAAGCATAAATAGCTTAGCCCTGAGCATTTACATTTTTATTTTGGTAAAAAGCACTCAGTTTTAATGAGTGCTGAGTAGTTACATTTTTAGTAGCTATTTTTTTAGGGTCTGTAGAACTGTTTTTTACGCTCTATAAAATAGATACTTACTAGCTACCACGGTATGTGGAATAACTATAAGGAGAGAGCAAAAGAGGCACATGATGGTGCTTGATATCTTGCGCTTTAAAACAGATTTCAGCGCTAGGATAAAAAGCATCAATCCCCTGCTTCAACCAATAAGCATCCAACTCAAACACGATTTTATAGGTCGCAAAAAGTTGCTCTGCAGATTTATCTTGATACCAGCCGTTATCCAACCAATCGTCAATGCGTCCATCTTCATTGGTCACTGCAGATGACAGTAATAGCCACTCTTGGCCCTTTAAAACAAAAAGCTGAATATTGATATCTGCAGCAGGTTTTCCAAGTGAAGTATTTAATATATGTGTGGTTATTGGGTTCTTATTCATAATAATTTTTCCAATCGTATTTGAGTGATTTTAGCTTGTTCGTTACTTGCTATTGTGAGTTCAGTTTGACGATCGTTACCAATCCTTGATTGAATAATCGCTAACATTTGTTGTGCACTTTTCCCCGATGCACAAACAATAAAAATAAAACCAAACTTTTCTAGGTAAGCCTTATTTAAGTCCAGCATCTCCTCAAGCAGCGTTTGTTCTGCCACTGACATACCAGACTGCTCATGACTTGCACTGCCAGAAGTGCTGGCATATTTTTCATGTAGGGTCGCTAAATTACCTATTTGCGGATGTCCGGTAAAAGCAGTTAGATAATCTTGCTCAGATAATTGCAGAAATATGCGTTGTGAAGCAGCTAATAAAGCACTTATATCTTTGAATGGGCGCTCTGCAACCATGCTATTAATCCAGTTTGGCGCGCAACAGCAATGCTCAAAAAGATCATAAGCTTGCTCTGCACTGGCATTATTTATTTTATCCAAACTCATCTAACTTCCTTTTTCATCTCGCTGAGATTGACAATAAACCTCATTATATAAAAACACTATTCTGCTGCTCGTTAAACGCTATTGATGTTCCATTACAGCAATAAATAGTAATACGCATCAACTACAAGTCGTTAATCGATTACTGTTTTAATCGAAGCCCTGTAATGGTGCAAAAGAGAAAATAATGTCCACTCTTGGTGCTTATAAAATTATTTTAAAATCTGATTTCCTAGGTTTAAAAAACCAATAAGAAACTCATTTAAAAGCAAACAAGCCTTTATTTATTAGGCTTTTAAGCACTTTCCCAAAGTTCACTTACGGGTATTCAGGCAATGAATTTTTAAGAACTGGTAAGGTTATTGCTAATATCATACCAACTTTGACCAATTGGACAGGTTACTGTGTAAACCAGTATTAATAAGGCTATTTCTATGGTCATTTTGATGGTTATAGAACAACCAAAATGATCCTTTATTAAAAGCTATTTTTTAAAAACACAGTAATCATTGTAATTAAAAGGGATTTATTAATGAGCAATGTTAAACGCTTGGCAATGCAGGGGATAACCAAAGAATATCCAGGCTGTAAAGCCAACGATCAAGTCTTTCTAGATATAGAGCATGGCGAAATTCATGCCCTATTGGGAGAGAATGGTGCGGGGAAAAGCACCTTAATGAAAATGTTATACGGCGTAGTTAAACCCGATGCTGGCAGCATTATTTGGAATGGCTCACCTGTATCGATAGATCAACCTGCGATTGCCCGTGGTTTAGGTATTGGCATGGTTTTTCAACATTTTTCATTATTTGAAACCTTAACAGTGACTGAAAATATAGCACTCGTCTTAGGTGACCAAGCAGGCCACCTCAAGACATTAGCGCATCGTATCAAAGCAACGTCTGAACGCTATGGTATGCCCTTAGATCCCGAACGCCGTATTTCCAGTTTATCCACAGGTGAACGGCAACGTGTTGAAATCGTGCGTTGTTTATTATTAGATTTACAACTACTCATTTTAGATGAGCCCACCTCAGTATTAACCCCACAGGAAGTACAGGACCTATTTAAAACCTTAAAAAAACTCACTAAAGAAGGCTGCTCGGTACTATTTATCAGCCATAAATTACATGAAGTCACTGAACTATGTGACAGCGCAACCATCCTTAGAGCAGGTAAAGTAACTGGTCATTGCATCCCTAAGAATGAAACCTCCGAGTCCATCGCTCGCATGATGGTAGGCGACGATATAGCGATCAGTAATGAATGTAAACGCGCCCTAGGCGGTGATGTTTTTGCCAGTATTGAAGGCTTGTCTACACAGTCAATCGGGCAATTTGATATTGCACTTAAAAATATTAATTTGCAGGTTAAACAAGGCGAAATTGTAGGTATTGCAGGAATAGCAGGCAATGGACAAGAAGAGTTATTAAAAGCGTTATCCGGTGAAGAGATCCACCGTAATTCACAAGCAATAAAATTTGCAGGTCAATTTGTTGATCAACTCAGCCCATTAAAACGTCGTCGTTTAGGGTTGGCTTTTGTACCAGAGGACCGCTTAGGCCGAGGTGCTGTTCCCGATTTAGACTTATGCGATAACGCACTACTGACCAGCTTTGATTCAGGCTTAGTACAAAATGGCTTCTTAAAAAAATCAAAAATTGTGCAGTTAGCAGACAAAATCATTAAACAATATAAAGTAAAAACACCGGGTAACCACACTAGCGCGGCAAGCTTATCTGGCGGCAACCTACAAAAATTCATTGTTGGGCGAGAAATAGATCAAGAGCCAAAATTTTTATTAATGTCGCACCCAACTTGGGGTGTTGATATTGGCGCCCAAGTCGCTATTCACGAAGCAATTTTACAGTTAAGAGACCGTGGCTGCGCAATTTTGATTATTTCCGAAGATTTAGACGAGTTATATAAAATCAGTGACCGCTTAGGTGCTATCTGTGACGGTAGCGTGTCAGACTTTTTAGTACCGGAAGTATTACCGTTAGTTAAGTTAGGACAATGGATGGCAGGTGATTTTGGACCAAGTACAGAGCCAAAGACAGCAACAACCGCTGCGACAAAAACAGTGGAAATAGGAGCAACAAGTCATGATTAAGTTAACCCCTCGCGCGCAAGCTTCGGCAAAGTGGGGTTACCTATCCCCTGTATTGGCCGTTTTTTTAACCTTAATTGCAGCCACCGTATTATTCTGGGGATTAGGAAAAGATCCACAACTTGCGCTGTATACCTTTTTCATCAGCCCTATTGAAAATTGGTACGGCATTACAGAATTACTAGTTGTCGCAATCCCTATTTTACTCTGTGCCTATGGATTGGCCTTATGTTACCGCGCTTCAATATGGAATATCGGGGCAGAAGGGCAATTATTACTAGGTGCAGTCGTTGCCACAACAATGGCCTTACAATTTGTTGATTCAAATAGTTTCTGGGCAATGCCCTTAGTATTACTGGCAGGTATGGCTGGCGGTATGCTCTGTTCCGGCATCTCAGCATTCCTCAACTTGCGTTTAAATTGTAACGAAACGCTAGTGACCATCATGATGAACTACATCGCACTTAATACTCTTTTGTGGGCGGTTTATGGTCCTTTAAAAGATCCGAGCGGGTATAACTTTCCTGAAAGCGCCCTATTCGGAGACAGCACTTTATTACCTATTTTATTTGAAGGAACACGCCTGCACTTTGGTTTGTTATTGGTCATCTTAGCGTTGGTTATTGTTTGGGTATTTATGAGCAAAACTTTTTTAGGTTTCCAAATCAAAGTACTAGGGTTGGATAAACCAGCTGCTCGCATGGCAGGGTTTAAAGAGAAAAAATTAGCTGCAATGGTGTTCTTGGTTTCAGGTGCATTAGCAGGCCTTGCCGGCGCAGTCATTGTCACCGGTTCAACGGGCCAATTAATCCCCGCTATCTCTCCCGGTTATGGTTATTCGGCGATTATTGTTGCCTTTTTAGGGCGTTTGCATCCCGTGGGAATTACCCTAGCAGGGTTATTAATTGCCTTAATATTTATGGGCGGGGAAATGTCACAAATGGTATTGCAATTGCCCAGAGCAATCACAGGTATTTTACAGGGGCTGATCCTGTTTTTCTTGCTCTCTTGTGACGTGATGATCCGTTACCGCATCGTATTCACCGTTAAGTTACCTGGTTTCACAGCAGCTGCTAAACATTAAAGATTATTAAGGAGATCAACAAATGGATATTGATTTAGTTACCAATATTTTATACGCCATGATCATGACCGGTACCCCGCTATTATTGGTTGCGTTAGGTGAAATGGTATGTGAAAAAAGTGGCGTGCTCAATTTAGGTCAAGAAGGCATGATGCTAATGGGCGCAGTTGCAGGCTTTATTGCCATGTACCACACGGATAATCACTTTATTGGTTTTATCGCGGCTATCTTAGTCGGTATTGCGATGTCCCTTTTATTTGCCTTCATTGCATTAAATTTAAATGCAAATCAGGTTGCGGCAGGCTTAGCCCTGACTATTTTTGGCACTGGTTTATCAGCTTTTTTAGGCAACGATTATGAGGGCAAGCAAATAGCCGTGCTACCTTCGTTATCTATCGATGCATTACAAAGCATTCCATTAATAGGTAAGCCACTATTCGGGCAAAATGCGATTGTTTATTTAAGCTGGATATTAGTGATTGTGGTGTATTTATTCTTCCGTTATCACCGCCAAGGTTTATCAGTAAGAGCCGTTGGCGAAGACCCAAGCGTTGCTAGCAACTTAGGGCTACCGGTAATGTTCATTCGTTATTTATCGGTTATTTTTGGTGGCGCAATGGCGGGTTTAGCAGGCGGTTACTTATCCATTGCTTACACACCCATGTGGACAGAAGGCATGGTATCAGGCAAGGGTTGGATCGCATTAACCTTGGTTGTATTTGCGAGCTGGCGAATAGAACGCATTATTTTAGGCGCCTACTTATTCGGTTTTGCGAGCATTATGCATATTGTGGCACAGGGTTTAAATTGGGATGTATCCTCTAACTTATTAGCGATGATGCCTTATGTGGCAACGTTAGTGGTATTGGTAATGTTAAGTCGTGACAAGCAACGCTTGAAGTTGTTTGAACCGATGGCTTTAGGCAAACCATGGCACAGGAGTAGTTAACCTCGCGAGGTTGTCATCGCTTATTTGGGTTTGCTTTGAGTTGGGTTCGACTGCGCTCATCAGGTCAGTGCGATTAATTGCGTGCTTTGGATGGGTTTGCTTTGAGTTTGGTTCGTCTGCGCTCATCCGGTCAGCTTGATTAATTATATACTTTGGTATTTCGCCCTTGCGGCGACTTTACTTTCTCTTGGTCAGAAGAGAAACCAGTACCCAGAGAAGTCAAAGAAACTGACACCGGATCGTTTTCTGATCCAAATAATAAATGGCTTTTATAACGCACCGGCTCTTACGGCACATCCCTGTGCCAAACGAGCCTAATCCAAACATCCTGTTTGACTTTGCTAAAATCCATTGATGATTTGGGAAAACTCAACGGTGGGATTGATCTATCTACATGACCAAGGTTTCAGTTTTATTTTTAACTTGTTGATTAGTTTATTCAGCTTGTTATTCTGACATCAAATTTAAATAAATAAGCGCGTTCTGTCTATCTACCGGGAATACGGAATAGTTCTGCTTAATTACGCTGTTAGCAATCAGTGTTACCTACAAAATGGGGTCCGAATTGAACGAGTTAGCAATAGATATAAAAAATCCCCTTACAGAGCCCCTCACAAAAGTGAAAAGGGAAATGGTTGCGCGTGAATTTTTTGCAGAAACAGAAATCTTTGTAGATTACCCTTTATCACTTTATAAGTACCTTTCTCTACGACCAGAAAAGTTTTATTGTAAACGAACTCTTACTGAGCAATTGAGTTTTTTGGGAAGTGCTGATGGGTCATCAATTCCTGAAATTATAAATGAGAATATTTCTAATCTAGAACAATCACTAAAGCTTTTAGATGAAATTAATAAAAAGCCTTGGCATGATTTATGTCGTTCATCTGACGAACACGACCTTTTCAAGCACTGCGATAATAATGTAAACCCGTCTTATTTAAACCTTGTCGAAGGTGTATTTGGTAATTTAATTTATATAAATGCTATTGCAAGTCGGCTAAATAGAAATAAATCAGTTGAAGGGTTAAATATTTATAGTCGTTTTGAAGAAATAAAAAGAACCCCTTTATCTTTTCTCGCTGATGAGTACTGTAGCACAACAAGAAATTCTATTGCCCATGGCAGTGTTAAATATCTACACCGAGATATTGAATTTAGAGATAGCAATAAGGTAATAACAAACACACATTCAGAGTATCTAAAACGATTCGATTCTATGTTAGATATTTGTAATGGTTTGGCATTAGCATATAAAATATTTTTCTTTAAAAAATCTACAAATGTACAAATTCCAATGCAAGTTTTAGTGGAAGAACTTTATGCTCAGACTGAAGCCCCTTGGTGGCAGATTGAAGGTTGCCTTGAAAGTGAAGTTGGCAAAAATGATTCGCAATTAGTTATTTTTATTAAGCCAGAAACAAGAGATTATAGCAAGGTTCGGCTGTCTGCAATAATGACTGCCGTTTTAGCTGAAAGGTTTGCTCCTGGTTATAAACGGTATTTTTTATCTATGAGATCTCCTATTGCTCTGCATGGTTTTGTTGCTTTTGATGGAGAAGCTATTAGAGATAAAAGGAAAAACAAGGCTTCTAAATGGGAAGAATATAGTGGCATTATAGATGGAGATTTAATTTTTTGGGTTCCATTTATTAAATTGCCTAAATTAATAAATAAAATTAACACTTATTATCTTTCTCTTAAACTTTATTTATCTACACTGAGACTTTTAAAAATAATTAGTAATGGGGTTGAGCTCCATAGCCGAAATGCAAAGATACATCGGAATGGGTGGCGAGTTATTCTTAATGCAGATGTTGTAATCGAATCGAGCTATATAGTTGCAACTTCGGATGTAAAAAATATAGGTAATAAGCTTATAAAGGTTGCATTAAAGGCAGCAAGAAAACAGCAACCTATATATTCATTTTTAAGGTACCTACCACTTGGCTATGCAAGAGTTTCATTATTCAGTGATGATTACAGATGTAGTCATTTACAAGGTTTTGGTCTACAAAAAGAACTAATTGGTGCTGTTAAGTTACAAAAAATCATGAGAATAAAGTCTCCTGATTTACTTGGTTCGTCTATTGAACATGACGGACGACTTACATATGCTTGGAATAGGTCTTGGCTCGAGCAATGAAATTGCTAACAAGGCACTTAAACGGAACTAAAAAGTGGGTTATGTTTCAGGAGTTCGATATGAGTTATGTTGCCGAAAAAAATAAAAATGAAATCCTTGAGGCTATGGCAGGAACTGCACAGCCAGGTTCTGCAATCCATGAGCAACAAAAGTCTGCTATTTTGGTCCGTTGTACCGAAGACATAGAGGATGCTTTTCAAGAGTTAGGCTCGCAATTAACAGAAAGTGTCATAGCAACTGAAAAAATGAGTAATCGTATTTACTGGCTTAATGTTGTTTTAGCAATTGCTAGCTTAACTGGTGCTATTGCAACTGTTGTTATTGCATACAAAACGGTTTAATAAAAACATAACAAGGCACTTAAATGTAGCTAAAACAGTGGGTTTCGCTACACATTTTAACCCACAATTTTAGTCGCTTAGTGCAGCGTTATACGTTTCGGGAGGATTGATGAACGGAATCTGTGCATTGTGTACAAAATCAAAAAGGCTGAAAGATAGTCACTTCATGCCTAAAGCAGTTTACCGATCAATTAGTAAAGGCTTCCCTGAACACGGGAAAAATATTGTTTTGATTAATGGCTTCAATAAATCAGCAGCCTATAGTGACAAACAGGCTAAAAAGCATTTACTTTGTGAAACTTGTGAATTGAAATTCTCCAAAAATGGGGAAGATAAAGTTATTTCTTTTATGGCTCGCCCTAATGGTTTTAAACTAGCAACCAAGATAAAAAAGTTTAAAAAGTTGTGTCATGTCAAAGATGAAATATGGTATTTTCCGCCAAATGACGAAATCGCATTTAATTTCATGTACTTTGCTGTAAGCATTGCTTGGAGGTTGTCTGCAACGGATTGGAGTGGGTTCGGTATTCCCGAAACAAAGAATTCAATTCGAGAAGAAAGCATGATTGCTTTTTCAGATTACCTATTAGGAAAAACTGAATTTCCTGAAAATACTTACCTAGCTGTATATGTTGATAATGAAATAGTAGATACACCATCGATGAGTTTTCCAACTGTTAAAAACCATGATGGCTATCAACATATTGTGTTCAACCTTCCTGGTTTAAAACTAAGTTTGTTAGCAGGCAACAACCCAGGAGCGGGTATTAGAGAAACATTTTCTATTAATACTACTAACGTTTATTTTGTAAGCCGTAATTTAAAAACACACCCTGATTATCATTTTATGGTTAACTTTTTAAAAAATGAATCAATTGCAAAGGGGCGGTTACTGAAAGAGGGTAGCAAAAATGTATAATCGGGTAGCTGGAGGTATCTAACCTCCAGCCCCACACCACCTTGAATGCGGCTCCACACAGGGCGGTTCATCTTATGATGAATAGTGAATATTAATCCACAAGTCCTTTAAAAGAACTAGTTCTGGACACCCAATAACTTTGACCATATTCAGAACCAAACTATCTTTTAGAGTGAACGTTCTGGAAGAGTGAACGTTCTGGAAGAGTGAACGTTCTGCAACGTTCTGGACACCCAATAACTTTGACCAATATTCAGAACAAAACTATCTTTTAGTGATGCAGTTTTGTATGCACGGAGGTAATTTGTTATGACGCAATCTCGACAATCCCAAGTATCGCTTACTGATACACCCTATTACCATTGTATTTCTCGTTGTGTTCGCCGAGCTTATTTATGCGGTGAAGATAAATATACAGGTCAATCATTTGAACATCGCCGCCAATGGATGGTTGAACGCATGCATCAACTCGCATCTATTTTCAGTATTAACATTTGTGCCTATGCCATTATGTCCAATCATTACCATTTGGTATTACACATTGATGAGCAGGAAAATCAATAACTAGTTCTGGACACCCAATAACTTTGACCAATATTCAGAATCAAACTATCTTTTAGTGATGCAGTTTTGTATGCACGGAGGTAATTTGTTATGACGCAATCTCGACAATCCCAAGTATCGCTTACTGATACACCCTATTACCATTGTATTTCTCGTTGTGTTCGCCGAGCTTATTTATGCGGTGAAGATAAATATACAGGTCAATCATTTGAACATCGCCGCCAATGGATGGTTGAACGCATGCATCAACTCGCATCTATTTTCAGTATTAACATTTGTGCCTATGCCATTATGTCCAATCATTACCATTTGGTATTACACATTGATGAGCAGGAAAATCAATTACTTAGTGATGAACAGGTTTGCCAGAGATGGGGATACCTATATTCAATACCAAGCTTAGTTGACCGATGGTTAAAGGAGCAGACAGTATCTATTACAGAAAATAAAGCGGCACTTAATATCATCAATGGTTGGCGTGACCGTTTAGCAGATATATCATGGTTTATGCGTTGTCTTAATGAGTTCATTGCACGCAAAGCCAACAAAGAAGATGATTGTACGGGGCGGTTCTGGGAAGGACGCTTTAAGTCACAGGCTCTATTAGATGAAGGTGCATTATTAACCTGTATGGCCTATGTCGATCTGAATCCTATTCGAGCCAAAATAGCTAAAAGTGTTGAAACATCAGAATATACTTCTGCCTATGAACGACTTCATGGTGTTGCTTTTAAAAAGGAAAATAGCACTAAAATCGCTGAAGTTTCTTTGACAAATATAAATTTTCAGAAAAAACCATTATTGGGTTTTATAGGTGATGAGCACGAACCGCAATCTTCTATAAATAGCCTGAAGGGCATTCCATTCTCACTGCTTGATTATATTGAGTTGGTTGATTGGAGCGGGCGAATTTTACGAGAAGATAAAAAAGGGGCAATTCCTAGCCAACATCCTAAATTACTTAATGCTTTAGGACTTGATAGCGAAAGCTGGCTATCATTGGCGAGCAATTTTGGTAAAGATTATCAAGGAGCAGTGGGTTCATTGGAAGAGTTGGCGATATTTGCGGAGCACACTGGTAAGCGTTGGATAGCCAGTAAAAATGAATTGCGACGAAATATGCACTAGTTTATTGAACATTACCTATCTTAAATAGAGGAACATATGGCGTTCACACCTTTAGAAAGAGAAGAGATCGAGCGTTTACTATTGGATCGTCTTGCAAATCGTAAACAGCACGCGGCTAAGAAAGGATTTGATGTAGGTTATAAATTTAATAACCAAAGCATTGAATTTTTCGAGACTCATCCTAACTCCGATCATGAACAAGGTTTTTTTTACTTACACACCGCAAAGATCTCCTATGTGAGAACTCAAGATGTGTGGAAAATATATTGGATGAGAGGAAGTTTAAAATGGCAAGGCTATCTAAGATGCCCTGAAACAAAGAAATTCAATGAAGCATTATTTTTTGTAAATGAAGATCTAGACGAAATTTTTTGGTGTTTATCATCAATAAAAGAACAAACAGGTCCCGCTTAAAATATTACTCATATGGACTTAACACTTACCATTTTCACTTTCATTTTCATTTTCATTTTCATTTTCTTGATATTAAGCACTGTTTGCGTAAGGTACAGAGATGTACGGTCTGAACTGCTACGATTAAAAACAGTGTTTAATTTTAAGATTAAAAATGAGTGGGTTGGCATTCCCTTTGATTTTTATAGACACAGGTTCCTTTGGCTAATCAAAGGAAAGTAAGTCGCCGTAAAGGAATACCAAAGCCTACCATTAAGCTTAATGACTAGTCGAGCGCAGACGAGTTATATCGAACAGCACGAAACAATCACCCCACCTTGCTTTTTTTGCTTTGCAAAGCACTTAAATGAACCAAGTTATTTTGTAACTCTTTCCATTGCTTACCCTTTTGTTTCGGTTGCTCAACTTGCAAGCTTTGGTAAAGATCCACCAGCTGCCCTGCTATTGAAATAGCGACTTCCATTGGTAGTTTACCCGAGACTTCTTTTAGACCAACAGGGCAAGTCATGGTTTGAACTTGTGCATCGGTGAAACCTCTTTGCGATAAACGATATTGAAACTTCTTCGCTTTAGTCTCTGAACCAATTATCCCTAACCATAGTGAATCTGCACGTTTTATAATGGATTGAGTTAACGAGAAATCTAATTGATGATTATGCGTTAAGATTAAATAAGCAGTGTTTTTTACTGCATTGCTAACTTGATCCACAGGCGCTTCATCAACCACTTTTTGAACGTTGCTTGGTATATGCTCAGGAAATAGATCTGCACGGCTATCAATCCAACGCACACGTATCGGCAGTTGCCCTAGCATCGGTATCAAGGCTTGCGCGACATGACCTGCGCCATATACATCTAGGTGCATATTGTCGCTAGCAAAGGCTTCAAATAATACTAACACTTGGCCACCACAGCACTGTCCGAGACTGGCCCCTAGTTGAAAATTTTCAACTTGCTGACAGGTTTCTCCTTGTGTTATCAACTGTCGAGCATGTTTAATCGCTTTAAACTCTAAATGCCCACCACCAATAGTCGCGTAGATATTATTTTCACTCACCACCATTTTAGTGCCACTGGCACGCGGTGTTGAACCTGCCGCGCCTAATAGCGTAATAATGACGTAGGTTTCGCTACCCTGTTCAAGTTCAGTGGCAGCTTGTAACCAACTATGTGCATGTAAACCTTGTGTTGAAATATTAAGCATCATCAACTCCTTGTTTGCTTTGTTTACTCTCCTGTTTGTTTTGTTGTTGTAACCAGTCTTGCGCAACTTGTACCGCACCTAAAATACATTCTGCTGTAGCTGGCGTATTTAAGCTCGGAGCAAATTGATAATCAGTGATACTGGCGACGGCATTTCGCAACGCACTCCACACACTAATTCCTAACATAAACGGAGGTTCGCCGACGGCTTTGGATTTAAACACGGTTGTCGCTGGATTTTGTGAATCGTAAAGCGTGACATTAAATTCTGCAGGTGTATCACCTATCGCTGGAATTTTATAAGTGGCAGGTGCGTTACTGGCCAACTGACCTTTATCATTCCAACTTAAATCTTCAGTGGTTAACCATCCCATACCTTGGATAAAGCCACCTTCAATCTGTCCGATGTCTAATGCGGGATTAATCGAGTTACCCACATCGTGCAAAATATCGACTCGTGTGACTGAATTTTCACCGGTTAATACATCGACTTCTACTTCACTCAGTGCGATTCCATAAGCGTAATAAAAGAAAGGATGACCTTCTGCTTTTTCACGGTCGTAATAGATTTCAGGCGTGGCATAAAAGCCCGTGCTAGAAAGTGAAATACGATTTAAATAAGCCAGGTTGATTAATTCAGGAAAACTGATCTGCCCTTTTTCATGGATCAATTGGTTATTCACTAACTGTAAACTGTCGGCATTTACTTTAAAGTGCTCGCTAGCAAAGGTGAGTAATCTTTCTTTAATGGTGTTCGCTGCATTTAATGCAGCCATACCGTTTAGGTCGGTTCCACTTGATGCTGCGGTGGGCGAGGTGTTGGGCACTTTATCGGTACGTGTTGCATTAACTAGCACATGTTGCATATCGATGGAAAAAGCCTGTGCCACTATTTGTGCTATTTTAGTGTGTAAACCCTGCCCCATTTCCGTACCGCCATGATTAACATGAACGGAGCCATCAGCATAAATAACCACTAGCGCACCGGCTTGATTTAAATGTTGTACGGTAAAGGAAATACCAAATTTAACCGGTGTTAATGACAGCCCTTTTTTAATGATTGGAGAATGTTGATTAAAGCTTTCAATACTGGCTTTACGCGCCCAGTAATCGGCCTCTACTTCCATTTTTGCAATCATATCCTGAAGAATAAATTGCTCTACTTTTTGTTTATATGGCGTGATATCACGACCAGGCGTATACAGGTTAAGCTTACGAATGTGTAATGGGTCTTTACCTAGGTAGTAAGCAATATCATCAACAATTTGCTCTGCGACAATCATGCCCTGCGGGCCACCAAAACCTCGGAATGCGGTATTACTAACGGTATTAGTTTTGCAACGGTTACCATTAATATGTGCAGCAGGATAATAATAAGCATTGTCAGCGTGAAACAATGCACGGTCTACAATTGCATCTGATAAATCTGCGGAGTAACCGCAGTAACCATTGATATCGATATCAACACCGGTGATCAGCCCATCATCATCAAACCCTACTTGATAGGTGTTGTAAAATGGATGACGTTTGCCCGTTACTTTAAAATCATCGCCTCGTGCTAAACGAATTTTAACACTTTTACCGGTATAAAAAGCGGCCAGTGCAGCTAGACATGCCCAAGGTGCAGCCTGCGTTTCTTTGCCGCCAAAACCACCGCCCATACGACGCATTTCTACGGTGACATAATTAAATGGTTTATTAAGAATTTTTGCGACTAAGTGCTGCACTTCAGAGGGATGTTGGCTTGACGACTCAATAAACATGCCACCATCTTCCGTTGGCGTGGCAGTGCTCACTTGCCCTTCTAAATAAAAATGCTCTTGCCCACCCACGTAGAGTTCACCATTAATTTGGTGCTTGGCGTCATTAATTGCTTGTTTTGGCTCACCTCGATGTAACGCATGTGGAGGGCGCACCCAATGCTGCTCAGCCATTGCTTGTTTAATATCAAGCACAGCCGCTGTCTCTTGATATTCAATTTTCACTTTTCTAGCAGCAGTGCGAGCTATTTGATAACTGCTTGCGACCACCAATAAAATAGGCTGACTATGGTATTCAATTTTATCATCAGCCAGTAAAATATCGCCACTAAATACAGGACCAACATCATTTTTACCCGGTATATCCTTGGCGCTATAAATATCTACTACACCAGAGACTGACAACGCCTCGCGTGTATCGATGGAAACAATATGGCCACAACTAATTGTTGATAACACAGGGTAAGCATGCAAACTGTTTATTGCTTCAGGTTTATCATCAATATAAACGGCCTTACCTGTGACCTGTTTAAGCGCACTTTCATGCGCAAAAGATTGGCCAATCGCATTCTTTGCAAGGCCACTTGGTTTATCTGTTTTAAAGTGCCTCATGATGGATCCTTGTTTGAATGGCGGTATTAACCTGAGTATTTTGTTTTATTTGAATTTTACCCAATGCTTGAAACCAAATACGATCAAATAGATTTTTACTAACTTGAAGACGGTAAGCAGAAGAAGCGCGCACATCAGATAACGGCTGAAAATCGACATCTATTTGTTGTGCAGCATGCTGTAAATTTTCTAGGCTTAAGATTTGCCCATTGAGTGCTTTGGCAACATTTTTAGCCAGTGCAGGTGTTGCAGCCATGCCACCCATTGCACATCTAACATTGTGCATTTTATCGTTATCCAATTGATAACTTAAAACTAAACACACAGCAGAAATATCATCTTCTATGCGTTTCGATATTTTATGGCAACTTAACTGTAATGAAGCGTCACGCTTAGGAATATGGATCGCAACGATCACCTCATCGTCAGCTAATTGTGTTTTGCGGTAATCAACAAAGAAGTCGGCCAATGCAATCACACGTTGTCCACGACAACTCTGTAACTCAATACTGGCATTAAGCGCAATAAATAGTGGCGCAGGATCGCCAATGGGTGAAGCATTAGCAATACTGCCGCCTAGCGAACCCGCATTTCTTATTTGTAATGATCCTAGGCGCTCAAACAGTTCATGAGATTCTGGATAAATTTCACAAAATCGCTCTAAAAATTCGCTATAAGGTAATGCAGCACCAATATGTAAACCTTGTTGATCTTCATTAAACTGCATTAATTCAGGACAGTAACGTACTGAGATAAGTTTATTGTTATAACTAAGGCGCTGACTGAACTCTACCGATAAATCCGTTGCACCAGCTACAAATTGAGCCTGAGGATGTGATGCTTTTAAGGCACACAACTGTGATAAATTCTGTGGTAAATAAAAATGTTGATCACCCTCTTCTAACATTGGAATTTGATTTGCTAACAGGGATTTTTTAAGCGTTTCTGTTAACACCCGAACCTGTTGGCTAAAACGATGATCTTGATGTGAAATATTTTGTGCTGCCTGCTGTGGATAACTAAAGCACTTTTCTGCTGCTTTTAAAATCGGTTGATAACCAGTACAACGACATAAATTACCACCTAGCGCTTGAATAACTGCTTCTTTACCTGGATATTGATTATGGTTCATGTACAAAGCAAACAAACTCATAATAAAACCGGGTGTACAGAATCCACATTGAGAACCATGACATTCAACCATGGCACGTTGTACTGGATGTAAATCTTCTAACTTGGGGTCGACTATAGTCGTGAGCGCTTCCACCGTGATCAGATGTTTCCCATGTAAGTTGCCCACCAGCATTAAACAAGCATTAATACTTTTATACTGCCACTGGTCGTTAATTAAATCACCAACCACAACCGTACAAGCACCACAGTCTCCTGAAGCACATCCTTCTTTGCTCCCTGCTCTCCCCATATTGGTGCGTAACCAGTCTAAAATGCTCAGACTTGGCGCAAACGATTTCAGTTCAATCATTTCGTTATTAAGTAAAAACTGAATCACGTAAACCTCCCTTTACTAACTGAGCCTTTGTTTATAGGTCCTTAGCATTATTAATTGTAGAACATTAAAAAATTTTAAATGCATTTGACCACTTGGTCAGTTTCTTGCTCTGCATACTATGTACCAACCTTGATTCGTGTTCAAAAAATGGTATTTGATATGGAACGTCATTAAGCAGTTTTTAATGCAAAACAAAAATCGATAGATGGAGAACAAATATGAAAAAGATTTTCAAAATGTTGTGTTTAACTCTGACCTTGGGTTTCTCTGCATTTAGCCATGCAGAAGAACCATTAAAAATAGGGTTTGTTTACGTGAGTTCAACAGGAGAAGCAGGTTGGACCTACACACATGACCAAGCGAGACTTAACCTAGAAAAAGTATACGGCGATAAAATTAAAACGACTTTTATCGAAAATGTAGCTGAAGGTCCCGATGCTGAGCGTGTGATCACACAGCTAGCACAAAGTGGTCATAAATTAATTTTTACCACTTCTTTTGGGTACATGAATCCAACACTTAAAGTAGCTAAACGTTTCCCAAATGTACGTTTTGAACATGCAACGGGTTACAAACGCGCTAAAAATGTCGGCACTTATTTCGACCGTATTTATGAAGCACGATACTTAACTGGTGTGGTTGCAGGCTACATGACTAAATCGAACACCTTAGGTTATATCGGCGCATTCCCTATTCCTGAAGTAGTGCGTGGTATTAATGCATTTACACTAGGTGCTCGTTCAGTAAAACCAGACCTAAAAGTTAAAGTTGTTTGGGTAAATACTTGGTTTGACCCTGCAAAAGAGCGTGAAGCAGCGAACAGTTTGATCGACCAAAAAGCCGATGTAATTACTTTTCATACGGACTCACCAGCTGCAGTACAAGCTGCTGAAGATGCAGGCATTTATGCTATTGCTTACCATTCAGACATGAGTGATTACGGTCCAAAAGCACAACTCACTGCAGCCGTACATAACTGGGACAGCTTTTACGTAAAACGTGTGCAATCAATTATGGATGGAACTTGGAAATCGGAAGATGTTTGGGAAGGTATTGGTTCAGGTATGACACAAATTGCACCTTTCAATAAAGCTGTTCCACAGGATGTGGTTGATAAAGTAAATGCATTGTCAGCACAAATTGTGAGTGGTGCATTCCACCCATTCACAGGGCCGATCAAGGATCAATCTGGCAAAGAGATTGTTCCTGCTGGCGAAGTGATGAAAGACGGTGATTTATTACGTATGAATTATTATGTTGAAGGCGTTGATGGCAAACTAAAATAGCCCCCACTCTTCTTAGCATCATAATAGATGGGGTTTAGCATTATCTAAATCCCATCATGTTAAGCATCTATTACATTTTTAAATGCGAGAGTTAGCAACGTGACAACCCTACAGAGTGTTTCCTAGTTATGAACAAGACAATTAAAAAATCGACTCAAAAAACAGGACAAAAAAGAGCAATACAAGAGCGAGGAAAATTAGTTGATATACGTAAAGATAATGTAAAACATATTTTAGCGGCCGCTGAAAAAATATTTGCAGAGCGAGGTTATCGAGGCACCACTGTTTTAGCAGTCGCACAGGAAGTAGGTTTACCAAAAGCCAATATTCTTTATTACTTTAAAACCAAAGAAGGTTTGTATAAAGAAGTCATGAGCCAATTATTAAAGCTATGGATGGGCAGCATGAATGAAATGAATGAGCACTCTCACCCTAGAGATGCCCTGCCGCTTTATATCGCCAATAAAATGCGTCAATCGCAACAACATCCCAATGCATCACGTATTTTTGCTGCCGAGGTATTACATGGTGCACATTATCTTCGTGCGCCGTTAGAGGCAGAATTAAAAGAACAATATGAACAGACCTGCCAAGTATTCCAAAGTTGGATCGATAAAAAATGGATGGATCCGATGCATCCGCAACATTTATTGTTTATGTTATGGTCCAGTACACAAGCCTATGCAGACCATGGTTTACAAATCAGTATTCTCATGAAAAAAGAACAGCTAGAAGAGCAAGACTTTGAACAAGGCGTGCAATTATTAACACAAGTGATTTTAAAGGGCTGTGGTATTAGCAGTAAAAACAACGAGGGGAAAGGCGAAGAATAAAAATCAAGACATGGAGTTATTACGTATACATTCAACTCCTTTCAATAATGATATAAATACTACATAAACAACAACATAAGACTTGTATTAGTGCTTAGATAAGCACCTAAACAGCATGTAAATTTTGGGCTCAACAGCACCGAATTCCCTCTAGTACACTGCTATAATTATGTCTAATTGATTAGATAATGAATCTAAAAATCTTCGTATTACCTCCTTATTTTCTGGTTTTTTCTATGTTTTCATCAATACAAAATACTATTTTACTAAACTGGAAAAAAGTCAGTTTTCGGCGCCGATTATTATTAGTAATGACCTTCTCAGGTCTTTTTAAGTTACTCATTTTATCTATTGCTATCTTTGCCTATCTCATCAACTCAGAAGAACAAGATAGCGGTAAAAATGCTTTGGGCATTGCAAAGTACTTAGCAAAAGATAGAGATATTATTACGGCGATCCTGCAACAAGATCCAACACTGATTAAAGAAAAAATTGAATACCTGCGTACTTCGATTGATGCCACCTTTATTGTTGTTGGTGATATAAAAGGGTTGCGTATAGCACACCCACTTGATCAAAGAATTGGCAAAAAAATGAAAGGCAATGATAACGATAAAGCTTTAAAACAAGGCTTATCCTATATATCAGTCGCGGAAGGCTCCTTAGGTAAATCAGTACGGGGAAAAACGCCGGTTATTGATACACAAGGTAATATCATCGGTGTTGTTTCTGTTGGTTATTTACTAACCAGTATTGAAAATAAAGCGATTCATTTTTTACTGTTTCTAGTAGTAATGGTTATCTTGGTTGTATTAACCAATGCAGTGGTCTCTGGTTTTACCGCAAAGAAATTTCAGAATGCTATTTTTGGTTTTGAGCCAGAAGAATTTGGACGTTTATATACCGAGCTTAAAGTAACCCTGAGTACCATTAAAGAAGGTGTTATTAGTATTGATGCGAAGGGAAATTTGAAATCAATTAATCGCAGTGCCTGTGAGACCTTTAAAGTGGATGCAAAAGATGTTTTAAATAAAAAAATGTCGGTGGTTTTTCCTGGTAATAATTTATCAGATATTTTACTCACTAAAACCAGTGAGTATGACGTTGAATTAATGATCCACGGTCAAGCTGTTGTCGCTAATCGTCAAGTATTGATCGTAGATGGTAACGTTGCTGGTGCGGTATCGAGTTTTCGCCTAAAAGATGAAATAACAGAGCTAACTAAACGTTTAGCACAAGTTCGTGAGTATTCAGATTTACTACGCTCACAAACACATGAACACCGTAATAAATTAAATACTATCAGTGGTTTAATACATTTAGGTAAAAATAAAGAAGTATTAGAATTAATCGGGCAAGAAACACAACATTACCAGCATTTAATTCAATTCCTACGCGAAGCTATCAGTGAGCCTATGGTTGCGGGTGTATTATTAGGGAAGAGTGAAAGAGCTAAGGAACTGGGTTTACAACTAGAAATTGATCAAGGATCACAGCTATTAAAATTACCAAAGCATATACGTGCCGAAGATTTGATCACCATATTAGGTAACTTTATTGATAACAGTTTTGATGCTTGTATTAGCGACAACAATAATAAATCAGTCAAAAAAGTATTGGTGAGTATTTCTGACTTTGGTAATGAAATTATTATTGAGGTTGAAGATAATGGCTGTGGCTTGCCAAAAGATATTGTACAAAAGAAACTACTTAAACAAGGAATTTCTAGTAAATCAGCCAATAATCGAGGCGTTGGATTGCACCTCGTGAATCAAATAGTAAACCGTTACCATGGGCAATTAACCATGGATAGTGTTGCAGATAAAGGAACTATCATGACGGTTTATTTGCCGAAAAAACATAGTAAGGATACAGATAATGCTATCATTTAATGAGGTTAAAGTACTGATAATAGAGGATGATTTAGCGATTGCTGAAATTCATCGCCGCAATTTAATGAAAATTGAACGCTTAAATGTGGTCGGTATCGCAACCAGCCAGAGTGAAGCGGAAACCTTATTAGATTTGCTAACACCTGATTTGATTTTATTAGATGTCTATTTGCCCGACGGTAATGGTCTAGATATTTTACGAGAGTTACGCCAAAAGCAACAACAGTGTGATGTTATTCTAATTACCGCAGACCGTGATGCGGAAACTCTACAAACGGCGATGCGCGGTGGTGTTGTTGACTACATATTAAAACCAGTAGTGTTTGCTCGCTTAGAGGAGTCTTTGAATAAATATTTAAAACAGCACAGTAAGTTTGGCCATTTGGATGATTTGGACCAACGCATAGTGGATGCCATGATATCAGTAAAGAGTTCAAGTGCAGTTACCCCATTGCGTTTACCTAAAGGTATTGATGCTGTGACATTAGAAAAGGTACGAGAATTATTTTTAACCCATCAACAGATCACAGCAGATAATGCGGGTGAAAGAATAGGAGCAAGCCGAACAACCACCCGGCGGTATTTAGAGCACTTGATCAGTACCGGTGAATTAGTGGCGGATCTTAATTACGGTACTGTGGGTCGTCCAGAAAGAACCTATAAAAAACAATAATTATAAAAAAACAGCGCATCTCGCGCTGTTTTTTTGTCGTTGTGATCAGTAGTTATTAATTGCTTTTACCCCACCTTTTCAACTAGCTTTGCTTTTTTTACTCGATAACGATTAAGTATCGTCAACAACACTGGTGCAACTAATACCAATACTGAAATAATAGTAAATGTTAAGGTAATAGGTCGTTCCAAGATAAAGCTTAACTCCCCATCACTGATCATTAATGAGCGGCGTAAATTTTCTTCCATTAATCCACCCAAAATAAAACCCAATAATAAAGGCGCTAACGGGAAGTTGGCTAACCTGAGTAATATTGCCACCATCGCAATCGCGATCATGATAAACACATCAATGGTATTAAAAGAAACTAAATAAACGCCGGTAATAGAGAAGAAGATAATCATTGGCAATAATACGGTTCGTGGCACTGCTAATAATTTCGAAATATAAGGGATCAGTGGTAGATTTAGTATAATCAAGACAACGTTGCCCACATACATTGAAATAATAACCGACCAGAATATCTCAGGGTTATCAACAAACAAACGCGGTCCAGGTTGAATACCGTAAGAGATTAATGCTCCTAACATGATAGCGGTAGTACCAGAGCCGG
>Ga0316197_10000878_pt1 | contig 21265 bp, 21 predicted proteins | sample OudBiesiAoxic_MG_FD_204939 | JGI IMG/M metagenome (GOLD analysis project Ga0316197, IMG submission 204939) | Coastal sediment microbial communities from Oude Bieten Haven, Netherlands - site A oxic | ecosystem: Environmental > Aquatic > Marine > Coastal > Sediment | place: Netherlands... | reverse complement strand
ATTCTCATTTTTAGCCCCCTATGTAATACAACTATACCTATATATTATAACTTATTTTTTTTTATTTCCTCTTGGATTACCATTATTATTTTGATTTTCTTCTAAAAGTATGATATAAAATTTTATAAGTTAATTATAGGACAGGTGGCAGAAATAGGGGGAAATAGATGAAAAGTAGTCTAATCATAGAAAAATTTATCGATAAATATAAATTAAATAACTTATTTTCAAAGGAAAATACTAATTTATTTAAATTAAAAAAATACTCTAAAGGAGAAAATATAATCAATGCCAAAGATGAAGTAAAACACATATATTTCATCTTAGCTGGAGAAGTTGACATCCATTCTTTTTTGGCTAGCGGTAGAAGTATATTCATAAATAAACTATCTCCACCAGAAATATTTGGTGATGTAGAATATTTAGGAGAAACTTCTATGTTATTTGATGTAACAGCAAACTCTAATAACACCCTTATCATGAGTATCTCATTTAAAGATATTGAAGCAAATTTAAGTAATAATTCCCAATTGTGGAGATTTTTAGGAGTAGCTTCTACCCGAAAATTATTAAAAACAAATAGAGCTATCCTTCTAAAAGAAGGCTTTAATCTAAAAAATATCTTAGCCCTTCATTTGGTTAAAAATGACCACCTTATCACTTTCAAATCTTTAAATGAGCTATCCAAAGAATTAAATGTTAGTTATCGTAATTTAACTAGAATTATAAAGTTTTTTATAGACTCAGGAATCATAAGAAAAGATCGAAAAAGTATCATTACCTTAGATAAGGAATCTATAAAAAAATATGCTAAAGAGATCTAAAAATAGCGTGATATTGTATCCAAATAAATACAATTTAAATTTTTATAATTCCCTAGATATTAAAAAAACCTCCAAAATTGGAGGATTTTTTATTTATTTTATTTCAATTTTTCCTGAAATTAAATCTTTCTTTATTTGTTCTAACTTAGCTAAATTTTCTTCTCCTATAACTTCTTTAGAAAATTCAAAGTTAGTAGTTCCCATTCCATTTTCCTTTAATCCTAAGACAGCTGTTCCAGCTGTAAAGTTGCCAGCTAACCCTTCAGAAGCTGCATTAAATACAGATATGTCTACTCTTTTTAAGATTGAAGTTAATATTTTTCCTTCTACTTCTCCATCTTGATTTGAATCTACACCAATTCCATAAAGATCGTCTCTACCTTTTATAGCTTCCATAACTCCTCTACCAGATCCACCTGCTACTGTGAAGATAACATCTACACCGTTTTCTACCATTGATATAGCTAATTCCTTTGCTCTAGCAGGGTCATTGAATGGATTACTTCCACCAACATATATATCCTTTACTTCAATATTTGGATTCATATAAAGTGCTCCTTGCTCATAACCTTCATAGAAACTCTTGATTACTGGCGCCTCTACTGCTCCTATAAATCCAATTGAATTATTTTTACTTACCATTTGTCCTAAAGCTCCTGCTAAGAAAGAACCTTCTTTTTGATTAAAGATTATAGATTTTACATTTGGTAAATCTACAACTGAATCTATAATTACAAAATTACTTTCTGGATACTCTTTCGCTACCTTTTCAATACCTTTTTCAGCATCAAAACTTACACCAATTATAAGATCATAGTTTGCTTCTGCAAATTCAGTAAAAAATTGATCAAATTCTGAAAGTGTTGTAGGCTCTACATATTTAATTTTTACTCCTAATTCTTTTTCTGCTTTCAAAAGACCTTCATAAGCCGAATCACTAAAAGATTTATCTCCTAATCCACCTAAACCAAGTACTATTCCTACTTTATAATCAACTTTTTTTACGCCTTCATTTTCTGCCGTCTTAGAGTCTTCTCCTTTTCCACAAGCAGTTAATAAGATCAAGCTTAAACCCATTAAAAATAATATTATTCTTTTCATCTTTTCATTCCTCCTAATTTTTAAACAACATCAACAATATCTTATTTATACATATATAACAACTAAAAACAGCTTACCAAAAAGTAAACTGCTCGCAATTTACTCATAGTGGCTAATTTAGGTTAGCCGTAGAAACTTTTGTCCATATCACAAATTTATATGAGTTGATTTATTTTTTTATGGTAATATGATATTATAATACTATCAATAAAAATAGGTCCTTTGTCCTTTTTTAGGGTATAATAACAAAAAAGCACAACTTTACCTTTCTATTAAATATTAATCCATAACTAAAAGATGATAAAGATAAAACTTATCCAAAAATTGAAAAAACCTTAAACAATAAAAAACAGAGGTGGAATCTATGAAAATTATTAACAGTCCCAATTTATTAAAAAAATATATTGAGTTATATAATATTAACTCAATTTTTTCAAATAATCTTGAAAAACATATGACCCTTTACCAATTTAAAAAGAACGAACATCTATTTACCTCCTCTGAAAAGGTAAATTATTTCTATCTATTGGTTACCGGTGGAACAAAAATCGTTTTAAACTTGGAGAATGGAAAGTCTCTCCTAATTGATTACAGTAAACCCTTAGAAATGTTAGGAGAGATGGAAATAATCAATAATCCATATTCAAAATATGATATTATTGCTACTGAAGATACTACTGTAATCGGTATTAGTATGAATGTTTTTGCAAAATTAATTGCCAACGATCCGATATTTTGGAAATACCTATACAGTTCTACATTAAACAAATTACAAACTACTGTTAATTCAAATATCATCTCCTCTTCATATAGTTTTGAGCATGTTTTAGCTAACTATCTAATTACCCACGCTGTAGAAAAAGGAGACGAAATTTTAATAGAGTCTACCAGTTTTAACGATCTATCCCAACTTTTGGGTACTAGTTATAGACATCTCAACAGAGTTCTAAAAAAATTCATTGAGCAGGGGCTGATAAAAAAAGACAAAAGAAGAATAATCATTACAAATTATGAAAAATTAAGTGAATATTATATAGAGTTATATTAAAAAAAGAGCTTTCGCTCTTTTTTTAATTTTATTTCTTTTTCTCATGAAAAGAAATGGAGTCAGTTAAGGGTGACACCCTTAGAACCTATTTTTATTCCAAATTAAAAAATAAACTACATATTTTTTAAATCATGCTTCATATTTATAATGTCTGCTTTAATCATAGGAACTATCTCTTTCCATATAACTTTCTTTTCTTCTGCAAGGTCTTTTTTCATCTTATTAATTTTTTCAAATAATGCCAAATAGATCTCTCTAACTTTTTTATTTCTAAGGTCTGTCTTGTATACCTTATCAAATCCTATTAAAATATTATCTACACATCCTTCATTTACAAATCTTTCTCCATCATAACTAGTTTTAAAAAGCATAAGCATAAATTTATACCCAAATTTTGCTTTATCTAATTTACAATATTTTAGAGTATATATAAATTCTCCCTCTATAACATTCGAAATAAATCTCCCATCTATATGATCAGCTACCTTCTCTTTTATCTTTAATACATGATTTTCATTTTCCATTTGCTTTCAACTCCTACTTCAATTTTATATTACATTTTAACATATATTTTATAAAATAACTAAAAAGAAAGGGTAATCTATAAATCACCCTTTCTTCTGAAATTTTTTTAATTACCACTTTTCCCTTTATTGAGGAAAATCATGAAAAACAAGACCTATAACCCCTTTGTAAATTCTCCAAATTCCATCATAGTTTTTTCTAATTTCTTTTCTACCTCTATCTTACTATCTGATTTTACAGCAAAATAATATTTTATTTTTGGCTCAGTTCCAGATGGTCTAGCTGTTATATATGTTCCATCAGCTAAAACAAATTGAAGTACATTAGATTTTGGCAGATCTAATTTGATCTCTGTACAAGCTGCCTTATCACATTCTATCTGTAATTCGAAATCTCTCACTATTACAACATCTTGTCCTAATAATTTTTTAGGAGTATTTTCTCTTAGAGTTTTCATGATATTAGTAATTTGTTCTGCTCCATCTTTTCCACCCATAGTTATTGCAGTGATTCCTTCTCTATACCATCCATATTTATCATACATCTTATCTAATTCTGCTGGAATATCTGTCCCAATAGAATCATAATAAGCTGCCATCTCAGATAAGATCATAGTGGTTACAATGGCATCTTTATCTCTGGCATGGGTACCTATCAGATATCCATAAGATTCTTCAAATCCGAATACATAGCTTCCATCTAAATCTCCATCTTCGAATTGCTTGATTTTTTCCCCTATAAATTTAAATCCAGTCAATGTTCTATACATCTTAACTCCGTGAGCTTCTGCTACTTCATCTAGCATAGGAGTCGATACTACAGTAGAAATTACTGCACCATTAGAAGGGATATCCTTTTTAAACTTTAAGATATATTCCATTAGTAATAATCCTACTTGATTTCCATTTGGATATGACCAGTTACCTTTTTTATCCTTTACCGCTATTCCTAATCTGTCTGCATCAGGATCATTTGCCATAACAATTGATGAACCTTTTTCGTCAGCTAATTTAATTCCTAATTTAAATACCGCTGGATCCTCAGGGTTTGCATATCCTACTGTCGGGAATGTTCCATCAGGCATCTCTTGACTAGGCACTGTATATACAGATTTAAATCCACATTCATCTAATACTCTTTGCACAGGAACTCTTCCTGTTCCATGTAATGGAGTATATACAATCTTATAATCTGCTTTATTTGGAATATCTGTTATAATCTGCTCTGTCTTTACAATTTCCATATATTTATCGTCTAACTCTTTCCCTACTATAGTCAGTAATCCCTTGGATTTAGCTTCCTCTTCAGAGATAAGTTTAATCTCTCCTAAATCTTTGACATTAGTAACACCATTTACTATTCCACTGGCATGAGGCTCCACACATTGAGCTCCATCATTCCAATAAACTTTATATCCATTATATTCTACTGGATTATGTGATGCAGTTACTACTACACCTGCTTGAGTCCCTAATTCTCTTACTGCAAACGATAGTTCTGGAGTAGATCTAAGAGATTCAAATAAATATGCAGGGATTCCATTGGCAGCCAAAACTAAAGCTGTATTCAATGAGTATTCTACCGATCCAATCCTGCAATCATAAGCTATCACAACACCTTTTTTTCTTACAGCTTCTGCATCCACTTCTAATAAATAGTTAGCAAACCCTTGAGTTGCTTTTCTTATCATATATTTATTCATTCTGTTGATTCCGTTTCCTCTAACTCCTCTTAATCCTCCTGTACCAAATGCTAATTCAGTATAGAACCTTTCCTCTATCTCCTTTTCATCTCCTTTTATAGAAGCCAATTCTTCCCTATCCTCTTTATCTATATATGGTGAATTTAACCATATTTCATATTCTTTCATATAATTTTTCATAATTCCCCCTCTGATTTTAATTTTTACTTCTAATAGATAATACTTTTTTTCCATCTTTTTTTCAAGTAAGATTTTCGATTCAAAACTACCCACAACTTATTCCCGACACTAATCTTTAACTCATAAAACACAGATCTAAAACCTGAGTTTTCTTTTAAATTTAATTTCTTTTGCTCAATTACATTTAAAATCAGATTTTAAAACCAAATCCCTTACACGAAGCTCACTAAGAAATAACTAGAGAGATCACTAAGAAAATATATAAATCTATGGAATGCGGATCTCTTTCGAGATATACAGAAAACCCTCCAATTGCCACTGATTTTTTTATTGAAGTCTATAGTCATTATATTTCTGCAGTACTGTTTCTACAATAACGATTCCTCCAAAATCATTTTAGCTTTAGTTTCCCTTTATCACATTTAAAATTAGATTTAGTTACATCTAATTTTAGTAATCGTGGATCGGGAAACTATAAGAAGGAAGAGTTCAATTTTTTTTGATTCCTTACTCTGTACTCAATGTTATCAATCAAAAAAAGGTTGAAAAATTCAACCTTAGTTTTCTATCAATATAATTCCTCTTATCTCTTTTAACTTTAAAAGAACCTCTTCTGAAACTCTTCCCCTGTAGAGAATTTGTTCCCCATATTCCTTGGAAAACTCCTCTTCCCCTTCTAATATCTTATCTATCTGAGAAGATCTGTCATAAGAAAATTCTATTACTACATTTATTTTGGGACTCCACTCTACTATTCCAGCTTCCTCTACAGCTAATTTTGCAGTTTTAGCATAATTTCGAATAAGCCCTCCAGCGCCTAATTTTATCCCACCAAAATATCTAGTAGCCACTACCACTAAATTATCTAGATTCAGTATATTTAAGATCTCTCCCATGGGCTTCCCTGCTGTCCCACTAGGTTCTCCATCGTCGTCGACCTTATAGTATTCTTGACCATTTTCCAAAACCTTATATGCACTGCAATTATGCCTTGCATCGGGATGTTTTAATTTTATTAAATTTATAAACTCCTCTGCCTCTCTCTTGGTAAAAATTGGCTTAATATACCCTATAAATTTAGATTTTTTTATCTCAAATTTTATTGTACTTTCATTTTTTATTGTTTTCATGTTCTTTCTCCCTAAATTTACTGGGTAAATTCAATTTATATTTAATAGCTACTAATCTTATCACAAATAGTACTATAAATACTCCATAAGCCAAATTTTCCCTTCCCAACATATTCTGATTAGCTAAAGCTAAAAACCAATATAAAAACCCTCCTACCGCACATAGGGCAGCATAAATATCTTCCTTCAATACAAATGGAATTTCAGAAACTAATAAATCTCTGATTACTCCTCCTCCTACACCAGTCAAAGTAGCCATTACCGCTGTAGAAAATGGTCCTAAATTAGCATTCACGCCTTTTTCAGCCCCAATTATTGTAAATGCTGCTAATCCTAACGCATCGGATATCATTATAAACCTTGAAATTTTTCTACTTCCCTCTAGTTTATTATGTAAAAAAAGATAACTAATTAATGATATAGTTATCGCTAAATATGCATCTCTCTCATTGAGAAGTGACCCTGGTATCTCATTTAGGAGCATATCCCTAAGAATTCCTCCACCTACTGCTGTCATTACCCCTAATACAGTTACACCAAAAATATCTAGCCTATATTTTAATCCCTTTAACATCCCCGATATAGCAAATGCTATAATACCTATATAATTTGTAATCTCAAAAAACATTGCTCTTTTACACTCCTAATCTTTTTTTATTTATTATGATATCATCGATATCACATAATATACATGTTTAATATCTTCACTAAAAAATTTAATATTGGATCTATTATCTTCCATAATATCCCTAGGTAACTTAGTGCAATTATTATAAAAAATCCATATCTATCTAAACTTTCGACTATGTCTTTTATCCAGTCTCCTCCTAGACTCCAAAGGATCTTTGATCCATCTAAAGGTGGGATAGGTAAGAGATTAAATATTCCTAAAACTAAATTTATTCTGATCAAATAAACTGTAGCCGTATGAACTATATCATTCGTCATATATATTTCTGGAAAAAGTTTAATTATGGTAGCACCTAAAAAAGCCAGGGTAAAATTCACTACCACTCCAGCTATCGATACCATGAAGACACTAAACTCTCCCCGTCTTAAATTTCGATAATTTACAGGAACTGGTTTTGCCCACCCTATAATAAAGGAAGATCCCATCAAGATAAGTCCTATAGGTAGCAACATCCCCAAAGGATCTATATGTTTTATGGGATTTAATGTCAAACGCCCCATTACCTTGGCTGTAGAATCTCCATTTAGATAAGCTGTCACTCCATGACCTAACTCATGCAATATTATAGATACCATAAGGATCCCAATCATAATAAGGATCATCGGTGTTTTTATCAAACGACCTATCATAAACACCAATAACAACCCTGCCAAACCTCCATAGATAATCTTGGTCGATCTAGGCATATCCCTATTTACATATTTAAAATTTTCAAAAAACTCTTTCATAGTTGAACTCCTTTTTTTTACTTTATCTTTATCTTTCCTTTTTCGTTTATAAAATATTCATCTCCTACTCTTATTCTCTCACCCTTATTTAGTATAGTCTCTTTAGCATTTGGATAAGCTTTCTTTAACTCTTTGTTTTTCATATCATAGGAGGTAACTATATAGTCTAACTTACTTATTCCTCTATCTTTTAATAATAGAAGGTCTCTTCTTTCTAATTTTTTATTCAAAAATAATACTTTATTAGGAATACTTCTATAGTTTACCCATTTCAAATCTAATTTTTCTGTTCTCTGAGGTGGCACTAAAAATATTAAAGGAATCACCCCTAAAGATATATACCAATATCTTCTTATTTTTTCCCTTTTAAAAAGGATGAATAACAATATTATAACATATAGAAAGATATATAATAATAAGGAAATTCTATCATAAAATGCCAAAGTCAGAAACGGAATTTTAGAGAATATATCTATTATAAAAATTAAAATTCTGTAAAGCATATACCCAACTGGAATCAATACTTTTTCTATCCCTATAAAGGATAGTAGGAGAGATATAAACAACATAAGCACTGTAGCTGAGCCCAGTGGAATAACTATTAAATTTGGTATAAAGGAAAACAAGGGTAAAACTCTAAAATAATATAAAAATATAGGTATCAATATAATTTGAATGGAAAAACTTAGTATAAGAAAATTAACAATATTGTATTTCATTATTTTTTTAGGTAGAAGCTCTCCTAAATGTTCTTTAACTTTGGGATCTAAAAACAATATTCCTACAAGAGCTAGATAGGACATCTGGTAGGAGATACTTCTAATAGCATAGGGATTGATAACATTAGAGACTATAAAAGCCACCATCAATGCTTTTGTCATCTCCCTTTCCTCATAAAAAATTTTAGCAGCCAAATATAATATTCCCATAATATAGGCACGCTGAACAGATGGAGTAAAACCTACCCCATAGCAATAAGCCGTAAGAATTATTCCTGCCAACCCATACCTTATCTGATAGGGAAGCCTTTTCAATAGTGTCAATATAGAAAATATTATTATTCCTATATGAAGTCCTGATATTACAAGAATATGTGAAGTTCCTGTATAGTTAAATTTTTTCCTTATCTCTTCAGATATTCCTTCTTTTCTTCCCAATAAAACAGCCTTAATAAAATTTTGAAATTCATAGGAAAAGTCAGCTCCTACTTTGTCTGCTCTATTGTTTAAAAAATCTCTGATCCTAGTCTCTATCTTTTCTTCTTTTAAAATAGACATCTCGATCCTATTCTCTTCTATTTTACTTATCCTTCCCAGAGTATTGTATGATCCCTCCTCTAAAAACTTATCTAAAACAGGATAATAGCTAGTTTTTAAATATTTTTCATCTACTTTTATTATCTTAGCTCTGTCTGAGATCACTTCTAACTGAAATTCATAGATTTTATCTTCACTCAATTTTTCCATGGTTCTTGTACTATAATTTATATATAAAAATATTGTCATTCCCATCAAAATAAGTGCTAGGTTTTTGTTTTTTCTCTTAAAATAAACTCCCGTGATAAACAAAAGGGAACAAAGCAATGCTCCCTCCCCTCCTAAAAGATTAACTATAGATATAAATATTACATTTAAAAAAAATATCATACTTATATCCATAAGATCTCCCCCTTATTCTAATATTTTATAGCTGTAATAGCCTGATATAGATCTAGTGCATAACTATCTGTCATCCCACAGACAAAGTCAGCTACTAGATGCAATTCATTGTATAATTTATTCTCAGTATCTGGATATTTTTTCATTAAAAATCTATAGTTACTAGATATTAGTCGAAATAGTTTTTGTTCCTTAGTCCCTATTATATCTCTATTAGGTGAAGCCACTGCATCTGTAAATTCTTTGAGTAAAATTCTGATTATTGCATCTCCTGCTACCTCTAATTTTATTACTTCCTTTTCACTGATCAATATTTCTAAAAGCTCACGGAAAGCGTATTCTACCCAACATGCCTTTGAATTTTTTAGGAGTTCGCCTTTATAATTCCCCTCCATAATTTCATCATAATACTCTATAAAAGTATCTACAACCGAATCCATCATAAAATTTTGCAATTTCTTTCTAGTCACTTGGATAGCTATCTCAAAAGGTTTGGGATAATCTAAATCAACCTCTATAACCTCTAAACTCTTCAATATTTCTTTTTCTTTTTCACTTGTTATATCACAATATTTAAATAATTTTTCTTTTATAATTCCCAATCCTAAAACACCTTTTTTACATCCGTCCTCAATATCAGCTATTGTGTATGCAATATCATCTGCTGCTTCTAATAGATAAACCAATGGATATCTTGCTATCTCACCATCTTTATTTTTTATTTCCAGAGTATCAAATATTTTTTTAAAGGATTCCTTCTCACTGGAAAAATATCCAAATTTTTTATAGCTAGGATCTTCATTTTTTTTACATCCCTCTGTAGAAGATCTAGGATATTTTATTATTGTGGCCAAAGTTTGAAATGATAGATTAAGTCCATTTTCATCTCTTAGATATTGGAGTTTTTTTAGGAGCCTAAAAGCCTGAGCATTCCCTTCAAACTTTTCAAAGTCATATCGTTCTTCCATTGTCCAAAGATGTCCATAAAAATCAACATTATTTTCAAATTTTTCTTCAAAATATTTAGTATAAAAGTCATGAATGATAAATTCTCCATAATGACCAAAAGGAGGATTCCCTATATCATGTACCAGAGATGCCGCCTTTAAAATATTTTCAATCATCCCTTTCTTCCCTTCCGGTAATTCTTCCATCTCTATGAGTTTTTTTTCCACTTTACTTCCTATTATTTGTGCTATTGTAGATACTTCTATAGAATGAGTCAGTCTTGTCCTAACAAAATCATTGCTTTCTAAAGGGTATATCTGAGTCTTATTTTGTAACCTCCTAAAAGCCGAGCTAAAGATAATCTTGGAAGAATCTTTCTTTAATTCCTCCAATTGGTTTTCTATATTTTTATCCCTAAAATATTCTACATTCAGTAATTTTTCCCATTTCATAGTATACATCCTTTTATAAATTCTATTTTATTAAAACCTTGTTCCCTTTAAATTCTCACCATACTGATTTCTGCCATTCTCTCCCTCTTTAGCCATTAAGATCAAGAACCATATCCAACCTACTAACGGGATTAATATAACCAGTTGCATCCATCCACTTTTTCCTATGTCATGTAATCTTCTTATGGCTACTGCAACTCCTGGAATCAATATAAATAATGCATATATTCCTGAAAGTACACCACTTTCAGGAGAAATCATTTGTTCCACTGTAGCCAATGCTATATTTATTGCAAAGTTGACCAATACAAATGTCCAATATTCCCTTCTGTCAGACCTACCTCCAAAATCTTTCCATTTTCTCAACACATCTAAATAATAGTTCATCTGCTCCCTCCTTTTTTATTCATATATTTATTCTACCAAAAACCTCGTTTTTCTCCTTTAAAATCTAAATATAGAATTAACTTCTATTAAAATCTACATTATTTTTTCTGTATCATACTATTACTTTATTTTGAATACAATGTCAATAAAATAGCCCTCTGTGTCTATTCTTTCAATGAAAGAGCCATCAAATGTTATGAAAAATGTGGTTTTACTCGAGAAGGAGTTCTGAGGGAGGAACTTTTCAGACAAGGAAAATATCACGATGAAATATTAATGAGTATACTTAAAAGAGAGTACTATAAATAAAATAAAGCCTCTCTAAATCCAATTGAATTTTAGAGAGGCTTTATTTTTAATTTATTTCTTCATCCTTTGCTTCTCTAAAGAAATAATCTAACTCTTTTTTAGATTTTAAAACTTTACATTTATTGCAAAAAAACTGTTGTGCTCCACAAGCAGATAGCTTTTCTAACTCTTCTCCACAAACTTCACATAATGCTCTTTTTACAAATCTTTTTTTACAATCTTCACATTGACGTTCCCCTGTTCCATTATTTTTAATTATATTTCCATCACAATTTGGGCATTTTATTAATTCATCCATAAGTTTCAACTCCTTTTTTTATTTATTTTACTACAAAAACCAAAAAAAACTTCTAATTAATTATTTTAATTAGAAGTTTTTTTGGTCTACCTTCTGCTTTTCCCCTTTACTATTACATCTGTTAATTTTATTTTTTCATCTAAAATAACTAAATCTGCTGTATAACCATCAGCTATTTTCCCGTATCTATCATCTATCTTCACGGCTTTAGCAGGATATAAAGAAGCCATTCTCAGAGCTTCCTCTAAAGGCACTCCTACATGTTCTACCAAATTTCTGACTCCCTGATCCATGGTCAACACTGATCCAGCTAAATTTCCCTCTTCATTTCTCAATTGTCCATCTTTATGAAAGCATTTCTTTCCTTCAAACATAAATTCAACCATATCAGTTCCAGCAGGAGACGCCGCATCTGTAACAAGGTATAGTCTTTCTCCCAGTAATTTCTTAGCGATTCTTACACTGGCATAGTGACAATGGAATCCATCTACTATTATCCCTGCTCTTATATCTTTGGAATCTAGCACCGCCCCAATAACTCCTGGTTCCCTATGGGTAAATGGACTCATAGTATTATATAGATGAGTAGCTAAAGTTATCCCATAAGGCTTCTTTTCCATTACCTCCTCATAGGTAGCATTGGTATGTCCTAGAGCCACATTTATTCCTCCATTTTTCAGAGTTTTTATATGCTCAGGTTTTGCATTTTCAGGTGCCAAAGTAAGAATAGTTGTCTTTGATTTAGATATTTTTTTTATAATATCATCTGATAGGATTCTTATCAAATCTTCCCTATGGGTTCCTTTTTTATTTACTGATATATAAGGTCCCTCTATGTGAAGCCCCAAAACTCCTAAACTTTCTAGATCTTCAATCTCTTCCATGACTTTAAGGGCACTTTCTATCTTTTCATCCTCACAAGTAATTAGAGTAGGAGCATACAGCGTACATCCATATTTTATATTAGTTTCATTCATTATTTTAAATGTTTCAACTGATAAATTATCATTCACCAAAACTCCTCCACAGCCATTCAGCTGTAGATCTATAAATGCTGGTGCTATAAGGTTTCCATCTATATCTTTTTTTTCTATGTTTGGATATAAAGTTTCTACATCCTCTGATTTTACTACCTCTTTTATTTTTTCCCCGTCTATAATAACTGCTCTGTTAAAGACAGTTTTTTCTCCAGTAAATATTCTTCCGTTTATCAATGCGTACATAATCTCCTCCCAATATCCTTTGTGCAAACTAATAACTAAAAACTAATAACTAAAAAAAGTAATTCAAGATCTTTTTTGTCGCAGATTGTACAGATTAGATCAGATTTCCTTACTTTTCTAACTTCGGTTTCCTTGTATTTAAGGGAAACCTAGGAGGAAGAGTCTATTTTCCTATTTTTTTATATAGTTCTGTAATTAATTTTTCAGAGTCTAAATTTGAACTCTCTATATCTTTAAAATATCTATAAGTTCCTACTTTTAATTCCACTGTAGCCTCTTCATCTGATACTATAATACCTTTTTCATGCATTTGAAGAGCTGAAATTGTCCACATATGATTGATTCCCTCTTCTACAGCCTGACGTAGTGCACGAGCTTTATGATGACCATTTACCATGATCAAAACTTCTTTAGCATCTAGTATCGTACCTACTCCTACAGTCAACGATAACTTCGGCACCTTATTTATATCGCCATCAAAGAATCTTGAGTTAGCTATGATGGTATCTGCTGTTAATTCCTTATCTCTCGTTCTAGAAGTTAGTGATGATCCTGGTTCATTAAATGCAATATGACCATCTGGGCCAATTCCACCTAAAAATAGATCTACTCCTCCTACAGCTTTCATCTTTTCTTCAAACCTTACACATTCAGCCTTATAATCTGAAACCATCCCGTCTAATATATTGATATTTTCTTCCTTTATATCTATATGGTTAAAAAAGTTTTCATACATGAAGTAATGGTAACTCTGTGGATGTTCCTTATCTAAACCTACATATTCATCCATATTAAATGTAACTATATTTTCAAAACTGATTATACCATCTTTATTAAATTGAATAAGTCTTTTATACATCCCTAAAGGTGTTGACCCTGTTGGTAGTCCCAATACAAATGGTTTTTCTATTGTTGGTTTTGCTTCCAATATTTTATTTGCTACATAACAGGCTGCCCAGTCACCAATATTTTTGTCAGTAATTATAACTCTCATAATATCCCCTCCGAATTTTTATTTTTATTTATCAAATTATAGTTTTATTTTCTATTGTTGTCAATATTTTTGAATAAAAAACACAAAAAAATAAAAAAAATGAATTTTTTTTACAAAAAACTTGATTTTTAATATAGTTATACTGTATTATGTTATCAAAGAGTGTTACTTATCGATATACATTGTATTGGATTACATCAATTTATTTCCTTTTTAAAAGGTATAAATTAATTTGAAAAATTAGAAGGAGATTAAATATTTATCGAGTATCTTAATCTAAAGTAGCAAATTTTAAATCGTATAAAATTTTATAATTATTTGATTTTAAGGAGGAAAAACATGTTTAAGTATTTACAAAAAATTGGTAAAGCATTAATGGTTCCTGTAGCTGTACTACCAGCAGCAGCAATATTAATGGGTATTGGATATTGGATCGACCCTACTGGATGGGGAGCAAATAGTCAAGTAGCAGCACTTTTAATCACAGCTGGTAATTCGCTTATAGGTAGTATGGGAATTTTGTTTGCTGTAGGTGTTGCTTTTGGAATGTCTAAGGAACAAAATGGATCTGCTGCATTAACTGGTTTGGTTGGGTTTTTAGTTTTAACTACATTACTCAGTCCTGGAGCTGTCTCTGCACTACAAAAAATTGATATTGCCCATGTTCCTGTTGCTTTTAGTAAGATCAACAACGGTAATCAATTTATTGGTATCTTAGTCGGAGTTATCTCGTCTGCATTATATAACAAGTTTCATAAGGTCGAGTTGCATAAGGCATTATCTTTCTTCTCAGGAAAAAGATTAGTTCCTATCTTAACTGCTGCTATTATGATCCCAGTTGCATTTTTATTGATGTTTATTTGGCCGGTAGTATATGGTGGATTAGTTTCTTTTGGAACTGCTGTTTCTGCTATGGGACCTATAGGTGCTGGGATTTACGGATTCTTCAATAGATTATTAATCCCAGTTGGATTACATCATGCTTTAAATTCTGTATTCTGGTTTGACGTAGCAGGAATCAATGACCTTGGAAACTTTTGGGCTGGAACAGGAACTAAAGGAATTACAGGTATGTATATGGGTGGATTCTTCCCTATCATGATGTTTGGATTAGTAGGAGCCGCGGCTGCATTTGTTAAAACTGCAAAACCTGAAAATAAAAATAAAGTTGCTTCTATAATGATTGCTGCTGGATTTGCAACATTCTTTACTGGTGTTACTGAACCTATCGAATTTGCATTTATGTTCTTAGCTCCTGGTTTATATTTAATACATGCACTTCTTACTGGTGTTTCTTTATTCATTGCAGCTAGTATGCATTGGGTCGCTGGATTTGGATTCTCAGCTGGTTTAGTTGACTTCATCCTATCTTCAAGATTACCATTAGCTAATATGCCTTATATGTTAATACTTCAAGGACTTGTATTTATGGCTATATACTATTTTGTATTTACCTTCGCTATTGTAAAATGGGATTTAAAAACTCCTGGTAGAGAAGATGATGAAGAGGATCTAGAAGAATTCGAAGCTCCTACAACTCATACTGCAACAGCTCAGTTAATCTTAGAATATCTTGGTGGAATGGAAAATCTTCTAGAAATAGACAATTGTGCTACTAGACTGAGATTAGAAGTTAAAGATCAAAGTTTAGTTCAAGATGCTAAGATCAAGAAAATTGCTTCTGGAATATTAAAACCAGGAAAAACATCAGTTCAAATCATAGTTGGACCACATGTGGAATTTGTAGCTAGTGAATTAAAAAAATTAGTTAAATAATATATTTAAATAGGGCTAACCAAACGGTTAGCCCTATTTTTTAATTCCTATAATTTCAATTTTTCTCTAATCTTTTCAAAATTACAAACTTCAGTTTCATTATCTAACCATCCAAAACCGTCGCCTTTATATCTTGGAAATACATGAAGATGAAAATGCCCTATTTCATTAAATTTTCCTCCATTTTGCATTATACTATACCCATCTAGAGAATACTCTTTTTTTAATTTTTTCACAAAACAATTTGCCACTTCTATTATTTGATTTCTTTCTTCTGTTGTTAAATCATCTATATCTAATCTGTGCTCTTTAGTTATAAGTAAAATATGACCTTTATTTATAGGATCAACATCTAATATCCCTAGAACAAGATTATCCTCATAAACTATATATCCTTTTCGTTTTCCATTTACTATGTTGCAAAATAAACAATCTTCCATACTTCCTCCTAATACTTTTTATATTATTGAACAAAACAATTTTAAAAATATAATAAAAAGACGATTTGCACATAATATACAAATCATCTTTTATTATTTTATAGTACAAACATTAAATATAAAATTAATATATCTTATATTGTTCGTTCATATTTTTAATTCTAGCTAAAGTTCTTGCCTTCCCTATGATAGAGATAACATTATATAATTCAGCACCTTTTCCTTGACCAGTAATTACTGCTCTAAGTGGCATAAATACTTTCCCAGGTCCTGTTCCTAGAACATCTAAAGTCTCATTTAACATAGCCTTTACCTCTTCTACAGTTAACTCTTCATTTGCATTCTCTAATTTCTCTGCAAAATGTTTTATTGCTTTTATTTCATCTTCACCTTTTATAGCATTATGAAGTCTTTGAATTGGTTTTTTCTGCTTATTACTCATCTCTTCAGTTGTTTCAGGTAACTTAAATTCATCTACATAGTAGATGTCAGCTAATGCTGCTAGTCCCTTCATAGTAGTCGCAGGCTCTCTCAAGATATCAACTATTCTCTCTAAAGTTTTCATCTCTTTTTCATCAGCATTTTCAGATACAAATCCTCTTTCAACGAAGAATCTCTTAGACATTTCAGTCAATTCTGTTAAATCTTTCATTCTCATATGTTGATTATTTACCCATCCTAATTTTTCTAAATCAAAGATCGGTCCTCCTAATGATACTCTTGTAATATCAAAAGTTTCTATAAATTCATCTAAAGTGAATATTTCCTTATTTTCTCCTACAGAGTATCCCATAAGACCTAAGAAGTTAATCATCCCTTCTTTTAAATAACCCTCTTCAATATAGTAATTTAATGATACAGGATTTTTTCTCTTAGAGATCTTTGTTCTATCTGCATTTCTAAGTAATGGCATATGAACGAATTCAGGCATATCCCATCCAAAAGCCTTATACATTTGGATATGTTTAGGAGTAGAAGAAATCCATTCTTCTGCTCTTATAACATGAGTTATACCCATTAAATGGTCATCTACTACATTAGCTAAATGATAAGTTGGAAATCCGTCACCTTTTAATAAAATTTGATCATCGATCTTATTATTTTCAAATCTAACTTCCCCTCTTAAAACATCCTTTATAACAGTTTCACCGTCATATGGCATCTTAAGTCTGATTACATATTCCTCTCCAGCTTCTAATTTAGCTGCGACCTCTTCTTTAGATAATGATCTACAATGTCCATCATATCCAGGAGCTTTTTTCATAGCTTTTTGTCTTTCTCTTAATTTATCTAATCTATCTCTTGTACAGAAACAGTAGTAAGCTTCTCCTTTTTCCACTAATTCAGCAGCGTATTTTCCGTATAGATCAAATCTCTCAGATTGTCTATATGGACCAAAATTCCCACCTACATCTGGACCTTCATCCCAACCTAGATCTAACCAATTTAAAGTATCAAATATCTGCTTTTCTGAATCAGCAGTAGTTCTAGTTTGATCTGTATCCTCTATTCTAAGTAAAAATGACCCTCCGTTTTTCTTAGCCATAGCTAAATTAAATAAAGCTATATAAGCTGTTCCCACATGGGGATCTCCTGTTGGAGAAGGTGCTATTCTTGTTCTAATTTCTTTACACATAATCTATATTCCTCCTAAATTTATTTTTTTATCCATCTTAAATATCCAGTTATAAATTCATCTATACATCCATCCATAACTGCTTTTACATTTCCACTTTCTGTACTGGTCCTATGATCCTTTACCATTGTATATGGCTGGAATACATATGATCTTATTTGATTTCCCCAACTATTATCAGATTGTTCTCCATGAAGTTTTTTTAGTTCATCTTCCCTTTTCTTCATCTCTACCTCTAACATCTTGGATTTCAGCATCTTTAGGGCTGTTTCCCTATTTTGAAGCTGCGATCTACCATTTTGACATTGAACAACCGTTCCAGTAGGCATATGAGTTATTCTTACTGCTGAATCAGTAGTATTTACATGCTGTCCTCCTGCTCCTCCTGCTCTAAATGTATCGGTCTTTAGATCACTAGGAATAATTTCAATATTAATGGTATCATCGATTTCCGGTGTTACATCTATAGAAGCAAAAGATGTGTGTCTTTTTTTAGCAGCATCAAAGGGAGAGATTCTAACTAATCTATGAACCCCTTTTTCACCTTTTAAATATCCATAAGCTCTTGATCCACTTACTAAAAGGGTAATAGATTTTATCCCTACTTGGTCACCTGCCTGATAATCAAGTTCCTCAACCTTATATCCTTTAGAATTAAACCATCTACTATACATCCTGTAGAGCATCTCTGCCCAGTCACAAGATTCTGTTCCTCCTGCTCCTGCATGGATAGTAAAGATAGCACCATTTTCATCATATTCACCGTTTAAAAGCAAACTAGTGTCAAAATCTTCTATCTCTTTTATGAGTTTAGAAAATTTAGTTTGAAGTTCCTCTGCAAATTCTTCTTCCCCAGCTTCTATGAATTCAATGAGTACATCTAATTCATCTATTGCATCAGATATATCGTTGTATTCTCCTACAATTGCTTTTAAAGAATTTAAATTTTTAATTGTTTTAGAACTTTCTTTCTTGTCATTCCAAAATCCATCTTTTAAAGTTTCTTCTTCTAAATCTTTTATCTCATTATCTTTACCCTTTAAGTCAAAGATGCCCCCTGATTCCGGTTAACCTCTCCTTAACTTCTACCATTTCCCTTCTTATCTCTAAAATATCCATAATTACCACCTATAATATCTATTTTATTCAACCATAATGGTCTTATCTTTTTATCTTAAAATTACATATTTATTTTATTTTTATTCAGAAAATTATAGCATGAAATTCCTTTATTTTCAATGCTATCACCATATCTCAAAATTATAATTTTTAATATAAAATTTTATTTTTTCCTGATTTTTTAGCCTCATATAGTAACTTATCGACTACCTCTATTAATCCTTCTGTACTCATCCCTTCTTTATATTCCATTACTCCACCACTTACAGTTAATTTTACTTTATAAGACATGACCATAGATATCATTTATCTTTTTAAAATCATCTCAGATCAAGTAACCTTTTAGCTACTGATTCAAAGGAATATTTTTTACTTTCTACTATAAATTCTTTACTTATATTTGGAATTTTCTCTAATTTCTCCAAATTTAAATTTATCACCTTCTCTAAATTGTTTACAACTTCATCATCTAAATCCACTAAACTATCTTTAAAAGGAATAACTTCTTTTAATCCTGAGTGATTGAAAACTATAGGAATTAATCCCTGAGACATTCCCTCTATACTAACCATTCCAAAAGATTCAGGGAAAATAGATGGAACCACAATTACACTATGTTTTTTTATCACATGAGGTAGAATATCATGATCTAATTTTCCTAAAAATACAACTCTGTCCAAATTTATTTTTTTAGCTAGTTCTAGATACCTTTCTAGGTTATCATCTTTTTTTAATGAATTCCAAAATTTTGATAGGTATTTCAACTCCCCATGTTTTTTCCCTTCTAAATAATTTCCTTTTTCAATAATAATTTCTAATAACTCTTTATTTCCCTCTATTAATCCCCTCAACAATATTTCTAAAGCTGGTCTGAATTTTCCATAGCCTACGATAGTTATACTTGCATTGGGATTTTTTTGAAAAATATAAGGTAAACTCATCAACAGAATTTGCACTCCCTTGGAAATAATTAATTTTCCTATGTACAAGATATTATTTTTATCTTTTAATTTCTCAGTTAGTTTAAACATGAGATCTCTATCTACATCCCTATATTCTATCCCTTCCTCTGATTTATCTATAATTTTTTTTATCTCCTCAATATCTTCTAATTTTTTTATTTTTTTATAATTTTCATCATATATTTCCTTTGACGGCCCATTGGAAAAACGAACTTTATCTTCTATAATTTTTTTTATTTCTTTCCTCTTTAATAACCTATTAAATTTATCAAAATTAACTCCTGAAGGAATTATTTGAAACCTTGAATCTCTAAAAAAATCTATTTTTTTATAAATTTCACAAGATCTTCCTCTAATATATTCACTTTGAACCACTACATTCTTAGAACTCAAAAATCCTTCGTAGGAGAGATTCATATACCTTTTATCTTTGCTTATAATATAATTTAATGAGCTCCCATGACCAATAACCACATATGGCACCCCAGTCTTTTCCTCCACTTTTTTCATTATATAAGGGGAGATGGCAAAGTGATTACAATAGATTATATCGATCTTAGTTGTTTGTAAAAATTTTATAATAGCCTTCACATTTAAGTCTATATATCTTTCTAACTCCATATTTGTTAATTGATCAAATGTTTTCACTTTAAACCCATCATAGTCATCATAGACAAATACAGGTAACAGATCACCTATATAGGGGGTTACTCCTACAAACCCAGCTTCTTTAAATTTTGTTTTTATAGATATATCTTGATTGCTATCCATAATCCAATGGGAACCAATTTGTTCTATTTCATTCCATTTTTTTTCTTGGGAAAATAAATACACATTATTTTCTTTTAAAAATTCTTCTACTATATTTAGTGCAAAAATATTACTGCCACTACCATGCAAAAGATAACCATGCCAAAATAAAATTTCCAAACTCATCAACTCCCTTTTAGTCTAACATAATATACCTTTAATTTTAAATATTCCCTCTACAGAATAACCAAAACTCTAGAGTAATTATTAAATCATCATTTGTAATATTTACAAATTGAGGTTATAATTAACTATAACAATATATAGGGAGTTGATATCTATCATGACTTTTAATAAATTTATAAAAAACAAAAGAATAGAATT
>Ga0316197_10000877_pt1 | contig 21270 bp, 17 predicted proteins | sample OudBiesiAoxic_MG_FD_204939 | JGI IMG/M metagenome (GOLD analysis project Ga0316197, IMG submission 204939) | Coastal sediment microbial communities from Oude Bieten Haven, Netherlands - site A oxic | ecosystem: Environmental > Aquatic > Marine > Coastal > Sediment | place: Netherlands... | reverse complement strand
ACACCGCGAGAGCGGCGACCATCCTGATCCCTCGAGATCGTTTCATGTCATTCTCCCCCTCCAGGACAATCTTGGAACGATCACCCGTCTGGAGTGTGCCGGGCGACGTCCCCGCTCACTTGTGCAAGCGCTTTCATCGTAGACACCCCGTTCACGAGCAGTCAACAACCCGGACACAACCGGGGGCCGCATCCGGGCCGCATCCGAGGCCTCGACGGCCGGGCCGGCACTACGTTGGCGACGTGACACTCGTCGATCCCCGTTCTCGAAAGATCGGCTCGCTGGACCCGGTCGGCCCGATCGCCTTCGGCCTCTGGCGCTACACCGATGCCGATCCCGGCCGGGCCCGACACGTGGTCGAGACGGCGTTGGACGCCGGCATGAACCTGATCGACGGCGCCGACGTCTACGGCCTGCAGGACGACGGAACCGGCTTCGGCCTCGCGGAGGAGATCCTCGGAGAGGTGCTCCGCGCAGCTCCCCGGCTCCGGGACCGGATGGTGCTCGCGACCAAGGGAGGCATCATGCCCCCGACCCCGTACGAGTCGTCGGCGACGTATCTCCGCTCCGCATGCGAGGCCTCCCTGCGGCGCCTCGGCGTCGACGTGATCGACCTCTACCAGATCCACCGGCCCGACCTGCTCACGCATCCGGCAGAGGTCGCCGCGACCCTGACGGCCCTGCGCGACGAAGGCAAGATCCGTGAGGTCGGCGTGTCCAACCACACACCCGCCCAGGTCGCCGCGCTCGCTGCACACCTCCCGTTCCCGATCGCGACCAACCAACCGGAGTACTCCGCGCTGCGCCTCGACCCGCTGCGCGACGGCACGTTCGACGCCTGCATGCGCGACGGCACCGTGCCGCTCGTGTGGAGCCCCCTCGGGGGCGGGGCGCTCGCCACCGGCAACGGGATCCGCCCGGAGCTGCTCGGCGTCCTGGACGACCTCGCCGAACGCGAGCAGACCGACCGATCGACGATCGCCCTCGCCTTTGCGCTCGCCCACCCGGCGGCACCGGTGGCGATCATCGGAACCCAGACGCCCGAACGCATCGCCGGTTCGGCCGCGGCGCTCAACGTCGAACTGGCGCGGGCCGACGTGTACGCGATCATCCAGGCGTCGGAGGGTGTGCCGCTGCCGTGAGCTCGGTCGCTCGCCCCGACGTCGCAGAGATCTCGTGGTTCGGCGCGCTGTGCGACGACGACTACGAGTTCCTCGGAGTGCCCGACCCATCGCTCGCGAGCGGTTGGGAGCACTGTTGCGACATCGTGCGCACCGCTGACCGCAACGGGTTCGACAACGTGCTGCTGCCGTCGGGGTATGCGCTCGGCATCGACTCGACGGCGTTCGCCGCCGCGATCTCCACCCATTCCGAACAGATCGACCTGCTGCTCGCGGTGCGGATGGGCGAGATGTGGCTGCCGCAGCTGGCGCGCCAGCTCGCGACGATCGATCAGTTCGCACGCGGCCGACTCTGCATCAACGTCATCTCCTCCGACATCCCCGGCGAGGCACTCGACTCCGTGCCGCGCTACCAGCGCACACGCGAGTGGATGCAGGCATTGCGCCGCCTGTTGAACGGTGACGCGATCGACGTCCACGGCGACTTCGTCGACCTCACGCTCGACCCGCCGCGAGCGACCACCGTCGACGGGAGGTGCCCGCCGATGTACTTCGGCGGCTTCTCCCCTGCTGCGAAGGACGTCGCGGCCGCCGAGGCCGACGTGTTCCTCACGTGGCCCGACACCGTCGCGGCCGTCGCCGAGACCGTTGCGGAGATGACGACCCTCGCCGCCGACCGCTACGACCGCGAACTCGTGTACGGCCTGCGAACCCATGTGATCGTCCGCGAGACCGAGCGCGAGGCCCGCGCCGCGGCGCAGCGTCTGGTCTCCCGGCTCGACCCGGAGACCGGGGAGGCGATCCGAAACCGGTCGCTCGACGCCGCGTCCGTCGGCGCGCAACGTCAGGCGTCGCTGCGCGCCGAGGCGGGCGACGACGGGTTCGTCGAGGAGGCGCTGTGGACCGGCGTCGGCCGGGCGCGCAGCGGTGCGGGGGCGGCCATCGTCGGCGACCCCGACCAGGTCGTGGCCAAGCTGCGCGCCTACCAGGACGCCGGCATCGGCGCGTTCATCCTGTCGGGCTACCCGCACGTCGCGGAGTGCGACCTCGTCGCGCAGCACGTGCTGCCCCGCATCGAACACGCTCCGCTCAAGCCGCGTTGGACCCGGTGATCCTGCAGCAGGGATCGTTCAGCCGTGCTCGCACGGCACGATCGCTCAGTCCTCGATGGCCTGACGGGTGTCCATGTCGAAGAAGTGCATGTTCTCGGTGGAGATCGCGATGTCGGCGACCTCACCGATCCGCACGGTCGAGCGGGGGTTGAACCGGCCGACGGCGTTCGCGCCTTCCGCACCCGACTTCTCCTCGGTGGCGTCGGGATCACCGGAATCGACGATCGGGGCCTCGATCCGGAAGTGCACCATCACTTCGGAGCCGAGCGCCTCGATCAGGTGGACGCGCGACGAGATGCGCTGTGATTCGGGGATCTCCGGCGCGAGCGCTGCGTCTTCGTAGTCCTCGGGACGGATGCCGATGATCACGCGCTTGCCGTCGTAGTTGCGCAGCGAGGGGTTCTTCTCGAGCGCTCCGCCCGCCAAGCCGACCACGTGCGGGCCGAGCGTGATGGTGGCAGTGTCACCGCTGAAGTGCACGTCGGCCTCGAACAGGTTCATCGACGGCGAGCCGATGAACGCCGCCACGAAGACGTTGACCGGGTGGTCGTACAGGTTCTGCGGCGTGTCGACCTGCTGGAGGTAACCGTCCTTGAGCACGGCGACGCGGTCGCCCATCGTCATCGCCTCGATCTGGTCGTGCGTCACGTAGACGGTGGTCACGGCGAGCTCGCGCTGCAGGGATGCGATCTCGGCGCGCATCTGCACGCGCAGCTTGGCGTCGAGGTTCGACAGCGGCTCGTCCATGAGGAATGCCGCCGGCTGACGGACGATCGCCCGGCCCATCGCGACTCGCTGGCGCTGGCCGCCGGACAGCTGACCCGGCTTGCGGTCGAGGTTCTCCTCGAGCTCGAGGATGGCGGCGGCCTTGCGGACGCGGGTGTCGATCTCGGACTTGGGAACTTTGGCGAGCTTGAGGGCGAAGCCGATGTTGTCGTACACGCTCATGTGTGGGTACAGCGCGTAGTTCTGGAAGACCATGGCGATGTCGCGGTCCTTCGGCTCCACCTCGTTGACGACGCGGTCACCGATCATCATCGTGCCACCGGTGATCGTCTCGAGCCCGGCGATCATGCGCAGGGCGGTCGACTTGCCGCAGCCCGATGGCCCGACGAGGACCAGGAACTCCCTCTCGGCGATCTCGAGATCGAGGTCGTGGATCGCCTGGAACCCGTTCTCGTAGACCTTGTTGATCTTGTCGAGCTTGACCGTTGCCATCATTTCCTCCTCTGGTCACCCCGGCCGCGCCGTGGCGTCGTGTACTCCCCCGGACTGCATGAGTGCAACCGCTCGCGCCAACTTAGCCGATCGGCGCGGTACGGAGTGCGGGGACGACGGCGGTCGTGCCGCGAACGATCAGCTCGCAGGGTACGAGCCGCTCGTCGCTATCGAAGTGCTGTCCGTCGATCTGGGCGAACAGCATGCTCACCGCATGCTCGACGATCCGCGTCACCGGCTGGTGCACGGTGGTCAGCGGTGGGTCGGTGAACCGCATCAGCTCGGTGTCGTCGAAGCCGACCACCGACATGTCGTCGGGGACGCAGAGACCGCGGGCCCGCGCTGCGCGGACCGCACCGAGCGCCATCATGTCGCTCGCCGCGACGATCCCGGTGACGCCCGCGTCGAGTAGCCGTTGGGCACCGGAGTATCCGCCATCGAGGCTGAAGATCGTCTCGGCCACGAGTTCCTCGGGGCCACCGACCACGCCGTCGCGACGGGCCTCGTCGAGGAATCCGTCGAGCTTGCGCAGCACCGGGGTGTAGCACCGCGGCCCGATCAACAGGCCGATGCGTTCGTGGCCGAGCGAACGCAGGTGCCGGTAGGCGATGGACGTCGCTGCCCGGTCGTCGGCCGACACCGACGCGATGTCCGAACCTGGTACTGCGCCGTTCACCGTCACCAGGGCGATCCCCAGGTCGACGACGCGCTCGTAGATCGAGTGGTCGGCCCGAACGTCGGCGTGGCGACCCGACACGACGACGATGCCGCTCACGCGGCGGTCGGTCATGAGGTCGAGGTGGTCGTCTTCTCCGGCGCCGACCCGTGTCGCGCAGCCGAGCACGCAGATGTAGCCACTCGCCGACAACCGCGCCTCGATCGTCTGGAGGTACTTCGGGAAGATCGGATTGTCGAGTTCCGGGACGATGACGCCCACCGATCCGAGTTGCGGGGGGTGCAGCGCCGGCGGCGCGTAGCCCATCTCGGCAAGCACGGCGAGCACGCGGCCACGCGTTCGTTCGCTGACACCGGACTTCGCGTTCATGACGCGGCTCACCGTCGACTCGCTGACGCCCGCCAACGCCGCGACGTCCTGCAACCTGATCCGCATAGACGATCAGCCTAGAACACTTCTGCAAGGGACTTTGTACCCTTTGCAAGTTTCTTGCAGATGGCTGGCGAAGGGCGTACGCTTGCCCCCAGCGGGCACCCCCGCCAAACTGTCCACATCAACGTCACCGCCGAAGGGCTGGTGACCGAACTCCTGAGGGGGAGACATGCGTACATCACGACGCTTGCTCGCCGTCATCGCCGCAGTCGCCCTGGTCGGCGCTGCGTGCGGCAGTGACGACGACAGCGGCTCGTCCACCGATGAGACGACGGCGGGCACCGAGGCGCCCACCGACACCGAGGCCCCGAGCGACACCGACGCGACCACCGACACCGAGGCGACCGACGGCACCACAACGACCACGATCGAGGGACGCGGTGACGCCGACCTCGTGTTCTGGCTCGACGACACCCGCGCAACGGCGCTCGCGCCGTTCGTCGAGGACTTCGCCGCCGAGACCGGCCTCAACGTCAAGATCGTCGAGGTCGCCGAGGACGTCTTCCGCACGTCCGTCAACCAGGTGATCCCGACCGGTGAGGGCCCCGACGTGTTCGTCGGCGCCCACGACTGGGTCGGCGAAATGGTCGCCAACGGCATCGTGGCGCCGATCGAACTCGGTGCCTCCGAGGCCGACTACAACCCGATCGCCATCGAGGCGGTCAGCATCGGCAGCACCCGCTACGGCCTGCCGTACGCGGTCGAGAACGTCGGCCTGCTCCGCAACACCGACCTCGTTCCCGAGGCACCGGCGACGTTCGCCGACCTCGAGACGACCGCATTGGCCCTCCAGGACGACGGCACCATCTCCGTGCCGCTCGCCGTCCAGGGCGAGGGTGGAGCGCCGTACCACTACTACCCGATGTACACCTCCTTCGGCGCCGAGGTCTTCGCCGTGAACGACGACGGGTCGTACGACACGACCCAGGTCGGCCTCGACGCTCCCGAGGGGCTCGCGGCGGCCGAGGCCTTCGCCGGGTGGTACGACAGCGGATTGCTGAGCCAGGACGTGACCTACGACATCATGATCGAGTCGTTCTCGTCGGGTGATGCGCCGTTCGCCATCACCGGACCGTGGGCGATCCCCCAGATCACCGAGAACAACCCGGACCTGAACTTCGTCATCGAGCCGGTCCCGGCTGCCGGCGACCAGGGGTCGAAGCCGTTCATCGGCGCCCAGGCGTTCTACATCTCGGCGTTCTCGGAGAACCAGGCGCTCGCGCAGACCTTCCTGCTCGACTACGTCAACACTCCTGACGCCATGGCCGATCTGTTCGCAGCGCAGCCCCGGGCGCCGGCATACACCCCGACGTTCGACGAGGTGTCCGACGATCCCGTGCTCGCCGGTTTCGGCGAGTCCGGGGCCAACGGTGAGCCGCTGCCGAACATCCCCGAGATGGGCGCGGTGTTCACGCCGTGGTCCGACGCCTACGTGGCGATCTCCCAGGGAACGGACGGGACGCAGGCGTTCACCGACGCCGCCGACCAGATCCGCGACGCGCTCTGACGAGCTGACGGTGGCAACCGGGGACACCGCCACCACCGCCGAGAAGGGCTCGGGAGCAACGGCTCCCGGGCCCTTCGGGCGTTCGCCGTCGCTCAGCGGCGGCACCATCGTGGGCTACCTGCTCCTGATCGCGTTCGACGGGCTCGCGCTCTGGGGCATCATCCGGATGATCGAGCTGCAGTCGTGGCTGCCGCTCGCGATCACCGTTGCCGCAACCGCGCTCGTCAACGTCGTGTACTGGAGCCGGGAACGGTTCCCCGGCAAGTACCTGGTGCCGATGATCCTCATCCTGACGGTCTTCGCCGTCATCCCCGTCGTCTACAACGTGTACATCTCGTTCACGAACTCCGGGACGGGGAACCTGATCACGAAGGACCAGGCGATCGACCGCCTGTCGACCCAGACGCTGCCGGCCGGCGACGATGCCAGGGTGTTCCGGGTCGACGTCGTGCGAGACGGCGATGCGTTCACCTACCTGTTCACCGACCAGAACACCGGTGACGTCTTCGTCGACGCCGACGAGGCGCTCGCCGGCGCCGACGAGACCCTGATCGAGTTCGACGGTGACCGCATCGTGTCCTACGGCGGCGAACCCGTGCTCAACCTCGCGGAGAAGCAGGACAACCAGGACGAGATCCTGTCGCTCGTCGTCCGCACCGACGCCGGATTCCTGACGCTCCAGGGGTTCAACCAGGCCAGCGAGGTCGTCAGTCGCTACCAGTACGACGACGCCACCGACACGATGACCGACCTCGAGACCGGCGTCGTCTACCGACCGGTCGAGGGCACGTTCACGAGTCCCGACGGCGCCCGGCTCCAGCCCGGTTGGACGGTGCCGATCGGCTTCGACAACTACTGGAGCCTGTTCACCGAACCGCGCATCCGCGACCCGTTCATCCGATCGTTCATCTGGACATTCGCGATGGCCGGGCTGTCGGTCGTCGGCACCTTCGCGATCGGCCTGCTCCTCGCGCTCGTGTTCCAGAGCGACCGCATGAAGTTCAAGCGCACGTATCGGGTGCTGCTGATCATCCCCTACGCGCTCCCGACGTTCATGACCATCCTCGTCTGGCGCGGCATGATGAACGAGACATTCGGCATCCTCAACCAGATCCTCCCGTGGCAGATCCCCTGGCTGAACAGTCCGAACTGGGCACGCTTCTCGGTCATCCTCGTCAACCTGTGGCTGGGCTACGCCTACATGTTCCTCGTCGCCACCGGCGCCCTGACGTCGATCCCGAGCGATCTCAAGGAGGCTGCGTTCGTCGACGGAGCCACCGGCTTCAAGGCGTTCCGCAAGGTCACGTTCCCGCTCCTGCTCGTCGCGATGGCGCCCGTGCTCATCTCGTCGTTCGCCTTCAACTTCAACAACTACAACCTGATCGCGCTGCTCACCAACGGCAACCCGCCGATCTCGGGCTCGATCGCCGGTGAGACCGACATCTTGATCACCTATACCTTCACCGTTGCGTTCGAGGGCGCCGGCCAGGACTTCGGGCTCGCTGCCGCGATCTCGACGATCATCTTCTTCCTCGTGGCCGGCATCTCGGCGATCAGCTTCAAATTCACCCGCTCGTTCGAGGAGATCAACTGATGTCGGACAACGCTGCGACGAGGGCGATCGACGAGTCGGCGTTCCAGGGGCGCAGCGGCACCCAGCGCGGGTTCGGCGGCTGGTTCATCGACACCGGATGGCGTCATCTCGTCGCGTTCGCCGCCCTGCTGTTCGCGCTGTTCCCCGTGTACTGGGTGGTGATGGGTGCGTTCGACTCGAGCGGATCACTCGCCACGCAGGACCTCGTGCCCCAGGACGTGAGTCTCGACAACTTTCGGGCGTTGCTCACCGACGACGGCCACCCACCCTTCTGGACGTGGTTCTGGAACTCGATGAAGGTCTGCTTCGTCACCTCGACGGGCACGGTGCTGCTGTGTGCCAGTGCCGCGTATGCGTTCTCCCGTATGCGTTTCCGTGGCCGTCGCAGCGGGCTCATGGGGATCCTCTTCATCCAGATGTTCCCCAACTCGGTCGCGGTCGTGGCCATCTTCCTCATCCTGCAACGCATCGGCGACGTGTTCCCGGCGCTCGGCCTCGGACAGCTGTCCAGCCTCGTGCTGGTCTATCTCGGCGGAGCGATCGGGATCCAGACCTGGCTGATCAAGGGGTTCTACGACTCGATCCCGCACGAGTTGGACGAGTCGGCGAAGGTCGACGGCGCCACACCGTTCCAGATCTTCTACAAGGTGATCCTTCCACTCGCCGTCCCGATCCTCGTCGTGGTGTTCCTGCTGCAGTTCATCGTCACGATCAACGAGCTGATCCTCGCTGAGGCGCTGCTGCGAGGGAACGAGAGCAACCAGACACTGGCGCTCGGGCTGTCCGCCTACGTCAACGCCGGATTCGACAGCCGCTGGGGGCCGTTCGCGGCCGGATCGCTGATCGCCGCGGTCCCGGTGCTCGTGATCTTCTACTTCGCACAGCGCTACATCGTGTCCGGCCTGACCGCCGGCGCAGTCAAGGGGTGACCGATGGCCGACATCGTCTTCGACCAGATCGACAAGATCTACGACAACGGCTTCCAGGCCATCACCGATCTCAATCTCGAGATCCGAGACGGTGAGTTCATGGTGATGGTCGGCCCCTCGGGCTGCGGCAAGTCGACGGCGCTGCGGATGGTCGCCGGACTCGAGGACATCACCGAAGGCGAATTGCGCATCGGTGACGAACGAGTGAACGAGAAACCACCCCGCGACCGCGACATCGCCATGGTGTTCCAGAGCTATGCGCTCTACCCCCATCTCAGCGTCTTCGACAACATCGCCTTCGGGCTCAAGCTCCGCAAGATGCCGAAGCCGGAGATCCGCGAGAAGGTCGAGTACGCCGCACGCATTCTCGACCTGACCGAGCACCTCGGCCGGCGTCCGAAGGTGCTCTCGGGTGGCCAGCGACAACGGGTGGCGATGGGGCGGGCGATCGTCCGCGAGCCCCAGGCGTTCCTGATGGACGAGCCGCTCTCGAACCTCGACGCCAAGCTTCGTGGACAGATGCGCGCCGAGATCTCGGCGATCCAGGCCAATCTCGGTGTCACCACGATGTATGTCACCCACGATCAGATCGAAGCGATGACGATGGGCGACCGGGTTGCAGTCATCGACCGTGGGCTGCTCCAGCAGGTCGCGACACCACGCGAGCTCTACCTCGACCCTGACAACGTGTTCGTGGCCGGCTTCATGGGTTCGCCTCCGATGAACATGGCCGAGGTCACAGTGGAACACGACGGCGATGCGCTCGCTGTCCAGCTCGACAACGGACGGATCGCCGTCGGACCAGCGCTCCTCGATCGCCGACCCGCGCTCCGCGACTACGTCGGCAAGCGAGTCATCATGGGCATCCGCCCCGAGGACGTCAAAGAGTGCGCTGAGCACACCGAGATCCCCGCTGATCGGCGACTGTCGGTACGCATCGATCTCGTCGAAGCACTCGGCTCGGGCATCGAAGTGCACTTCGCCTTTCCCGCGCCGAGACCCGACCAGCGCACCGGCCGGGAGCTCTCCGAGGAGGTGAGCGTCGTCGGCGAGCTGATCGGCGAACAGCCAGGCGCCAACGCCTGGGTGGGCACGTTCGGACCCCGCAGCTTCGTGCGCAATGCCGAGACGGTCGACATCGCACTCGACACCGACCAGGCCTACTTCTTCGACCTCGACAGCGGACTCGCGATCCGGCACTGACGACGCGGCGGCCATCGGCCGGCCGGACCCCACCCCGACGCGCCGGCGATAGCGTCGTGCGACGTGAATCAGATGAAGAACCGGATGCAGGCGCTCGGCCTGCTCGACCGCTCGTTCAAGGCCGCCACCGATGACGAGCTCGCCGCAGCGATCGAGCAGCTCGACGACGACCATCGCGAAGGCCTCGAGTCGTTCGTCGACGAGGTCACGCCCGCCGGCGTACGCGAGGGAGTCAAGTCCGGCCGCATCGACGGCGGCATGGAAGCGATCGCCGCCGTGATCAGCGACCTCTGTCTCGCCGACTGCATCGAACAACTCGGCGACCACGCCGACAACCCGTCGACCGACCAGCTCAAGGAGGTCCTGCCGGGGATCGTCGAGCGCCACGGTGTCGCCGTCACCCGGATCATGCTCGCCTCGACCGTCGCCGGCGAAGCGCCCGCCTCCGCGATCATCCGCGATCTGCTGAAGTCCGACGAGCTCGTTGCACTGCCGAAGGCCGACGAGGTCACGATCGCGCCGTTGATCGACACCAAGAAGCGTTCCGACGACGAACAGGCCGCGCTCAAGGCGAAGCGGGCGGAGGCGAAGGCCGCCAAGAAGGAAGCCGAACGCGCCCGTAGGGCACAGGCCGCCGCCGCCCGCAACCGCGCCTGACCGACACGAGGTGCCCGGCACCTCGTCACCGCATTACGCGGTGCCGGACACCTCGTCACGCTGTTCGTGCGCGAGGAGCCAGGCCTTGGTGTCGACGCCGCCGGCGAATCCGGTGAGCGACCCCGTCGAGCCGACCACGCGGTGACACGGCACGACGATCGAGAGCGGATTGCGCCCGTTCGCGGCGCCGACCGCTCGCGCCTTGCGGCGATCGCCCAGACGAGCCGCTTGCTCGCCGTAGCTGATCGTCGTCCCGAACGGGATCTGCCGGAGCGCCTCCCATGCCGAGCGCTGGAACACGGTGCCGACCGGGTCGAGCGGCAGGTCGAACTCGACTCGTTCACCCCGGAAGTACTCGTCGAGCTGCACCGCAGCGGCTGCGAGCACCGGATGGGCGGCGTCCTCGGAGCACTCGCCGAGACGCACCCTGGCCGGATCGTCGCCGGGCCACAGCACGGCCCGCAGGCCGGCGTTCGAGGCCACGAGGGTGAGCGTGCCGATCGGTGTCTCGATCGTGGTGAACGCGAGCTGGTCGCTCATCGGGATTCCTTCCGTTCCGGGGTGAGATCGGGAATGTGATCGGGGGCGAGGCTCGCCCAGAGGTGGTGCACGGCGTAGGAGCGCCACGGCGCCCACCGCCCCGAGCAGTCGTCGCCGATTCCGAGTCGGGCCATCGCGTGCCGCACGCCGAGGTCGCCGGCCAGGAACGTGTCGGGGTGGCCGAGGCCGCGCATCACGACGTAGTCAGCAGTCCAGGGCCCGATCCCGCGCAGCTCCATCAGCTGCGCACGGACGGCGTCCGGGTCGGCGCCGACGTGGAGCTCGACGCTGCCCTCGGCGACGGCCGCGGCGAGGCGCCGGATCGTGTCGCGCCGTGCGCCCGGCATCGAGAACGCATCATCGGGCGCAGCCGCCAGCGCCTCCGGCGACGGGAACGCGTGCGTGACCCGACCGCCGCCGACCGGCGTCCCGGCGGCTTCGACGATCCGCGCCGCCACCGTACGAGCCCCGGCCACCGACACCTGCTGGCCGATGATCGCCCGCACCGCCGTCTCGAACGGATCGACACTTGCCGGAGCCCGCCGGCCCGGTGACGACGCGACGAGCTGCGCCATCGGCGGGTCGTGCGACAGTGCGGTGCCGACCGCCGCCGGGTCGCTGTCGAGATCGAGGAGACGGCGCACGCGCTGCACGCCGGCCGCGAGGTCCGACCACGCGGTGAGTTCGAACCGGGCCGACACGTGATCGGGACGGGCGGCGAGTGCGACGACACCGACCCCGCCCGCGAGTCCGAGTGACCGCTCGTACACGGAGCCGTCCCAGGCCTCGGTCCCCGGGATCGCCCGCTCGCCGATGAACGCCATGACATCGCCGGCGGCGAACGGCTGACGCACCGGAAGCCGGACGACGACGCCCGATCCGGGCGCGAGCATGGCCGGACCGCGCGGACGTGACGTCGTCGATCGGCGGGCGGCGGTGGGCGACGTGGCGAACACCTGCCGGAACGTGTCGTTGAACTGGCGAACGCTGCCGAACCCCGCCGCGAACGCCACGTCGGTGAACGGCATCGACGTCGTCTCGACGAGCAGGCGGGCCGTGTGCGCCCGCTGGGCCCGGGCGATCGCGAGTGGGCCGGCGCCGAGTTCGTCGGTGAGCATGCGGACGAGGTGGCGTTCGCTGTAACCGAGACGTCGAGCAAGACCCGGTACGCCGGAGCGTTCGATCTCGCCATCGGCGATCAGCCGCATCGCTCGAGCGACAGCGTCCTGGCGCACGTTCCACTCCGGCGACCCCGGCGACGCGTCCGGGCGGCACCGCTTGCAGGCCCGGAACCCCGACTGCTGGGCCGCGGCCGCCGTCGGGAAGAAGTCGACGTTCGCCCGCTTCGGGGTGATGGCCGGGCAGCTCGGACGGCAGTAGATGCCGGTGGTTCGCACGGCCGTGACGAACCATCCGTCGAAGCGTTGGTCGCGGCTCTGCACGGCGACATAGCAGTGGTCGGGTTCGAGCACACCGCCATGATGGCCGACCTCGGCCGATTCGACGAGCGGAAATCGGACGTGACGATCTGCGGCCGTCAGTCGCCGGCCACAGGCGAGTACGACGCCCCTGGCAGCCGATGGGTCGGACCGGCATCCGGCGAACCGGCCGGCACGAGACGGAACCGCAGCAGGTAGAGGCCGAGCGCACAGAACATCACACCGCCGAGGAACCCGAGTTGCTTGCCGACGACTTCGGCGAATGCGCCGATCAGGAGACCACCGGCGACGGAACCGACCTCGAAGAACATCGTGAAGGAACTGACGGCCCACGCACGATCGCTGTCGCTGGCACGGTTCACCGTGAGCGCGAGCAGCGACGGGTAGTTGAACGCCATGCCGAATCCGACGAACACCGACGCGATCCACAACGCGGGGATCGTCGGGAACGCGGCGAGGATCGACAGGCCGATCAGGACGTTCGAGAGCGCGATCGTCACGGCCCGGCGCGGCCCGAGTCGTTCGGGCAACGTGGCACCGAAGATGCGCACGAGGATCGAGACGAGCGCGTACACCGCGAACAGCCCACCCGAGCTGGCGAGGCCCACCGAGCGCGAGTACTCCGGGACGAACGCGCCGAACGACGCGAACGCAGCGACACCGGCCGCGAGCACGAGCCCCGGCATGATCGCGGCCGGATGGATCAGACGGCGGCGCCCCGTGGCGGGAGCCGCCGACGCGATCGTGTCGTCGACGGCCTCGATCGGCTCGACACGCGCCGGCGCGAAGAGCGCGAGGCCCGCGGAGACGAATGCGAGGAGCCCGGCGACGAAGAAGCCGCGCTCGAAATTCGTGTCGTTGAGCATCGCTTCGCCGATGATCGGCCCCATCCCGATGCCACCGAACACCGCGACCGAGAAGTAGCTCGCACCCTCGGCGCGGCGCTCACGGGGCGACATGTCGGCGATCAGCGTCGCCGCGCCGACGAACACCGCGGCCTCGCCGATCCCGGTGAGACCACGCAGCACCAACAGCTGCCAGAACTCCGACACCTGGCTCGACCCGATGCCGGTCAGGCCGGCGACCACCGCGCCACCGACCATCAGGACACGGCGGCCGTAACGATCGGCGAGACGACCCAGGAACGGTCGGGCGGTGATCGCCGCCAGCGCGAACACGGCGATCGTGACGCCGATGCCGAACTCGCCTGCATCGAGCGGCCCCTCGATGAACAACGGCACGATCGGAATGAGCATGCCGATGTAGATGAAGAAGAAGAGTGCCGCGCCCGTGACCACGAGGAACGGTCGCGTCAGGAGCGACTCGCGTTCATCCCTCCCCACGTCGCGCACCATCCCCCCAATCCAACCCGAAATCAGGAGGAAATCTCGCGCTCAGCGCGCTCCGGGCTCCCAATTTCGGGATCGGGAGCCCGTTTCGAGCCTCGCAGCCGGGGCCGGAGCGGGTTCAGATGCGGGCGACGTCGACCGACACCGAGAGCGACTGCTCCGACGACGGCCCGACGACCACGCCACGCACCGGAGCAACGTCGGCATAGTCGCGACCCCACCCGATCGTGACGTGACGCGACGGCGCAACCACCCCGTTCGTCGGATCGAAGTCGAGCCATCCGTGGTCGGGGATCCAGATCGAACACCACGCATGCGATGCGTCGGCACCGATCGACTTCGGCTCCCCCGGTGGCGGGTCGGTCTCGATGTACCCGCTGACGTACCGAGCGGCGAGCCCGAGCGTGCGCAGACTGCCGACCGCCAGGTGGGCGAAGTCCTGACACACCCCGCGGCGCTCGGCGAGCACGACCTCGAGCGGCGTGCTGAGTTCGGTGAACGACGGATCGAACACGAACGTCCCGAAGATGTGCCAGCAGAATGCCATCGTCGCGTCGACGATCCCACGGCCGGGCAGGAACGACGTCGACGCCAGGTCGTACAGCCCCATCCGGTTCGCGTCGACACCGACGAAGCGCGACGGCGCGGCGAACGGCGACACATCGAGCGCCATCGGCCCGCGCAGGCCGCCGACGGTCGCAGCCACCCGCTCCCAGGAGACATCCACGCGCGGAAGTTCCTGCTCCCAGACGACGGCCTCGGTCACGGCTTCCACGGTCAGGCCGTCGTGGGGACGATGCAGGCCGAACTGCACCACCCGGTTGCCGAAGATGTCGACGCGCTCGTCGTACTCGTCGGCGTCGGGGTCGGTCGTGACGACCGACGACGTGATGCGCTGCGACGGCGTCGGGCGCGCGAGCACACAGGCGACGCTGTAGCCGTCGGTCATCATCGCGCCGTAGCGATACTCGGTGCGGTGCACGACGCGGTAGTGCTGGCCCGGCACGGTCAGCCCCGCCCCATCAGCCGTGGATCGACCGGAGCAGCCAGGTACGAGCCGACCACGTCACGAGAGAGTCGGTCGCAGCCGGCGAACACCACGCCGAGGGTCGCAACCGTCGACTCGACGGAACCGAACGACGCGACCGACAACTGCTCGAGCAGCTCGCTCGCCGTGTCGACGCCGACCCGCCAACCGAGCCGATCGGCCTGGTGGCGAACTTCGCGGAGTGCCGCGGCAGCAGCCCGCGGATTGTGCGTGTCCGCGACGACGAGATGGATCGCGGTCTCGAACTCGACGTCGCTGCGGTGACGGCGGCGGTAGGCGACCAGGCTCTCGTTCGACGCCAACACGATCTCGACGACGCGCTGGCGCTGGAAGTCGAGCCGGTGGTCGACGTAGGGCCCGATCGCGTCGGCCCCCGTCGTCGTCACGAACTCCGGACGCAGGTCCTCGTCGTGCAACCCGAATGCGCCTCGGACACCGTCGATGACGCCGAACGACCGCTCGAGACGGCGACCCACCTCGCCGAAGCGCCACGCGGGGCCGTGCACGACGCTCTCGTTCCAGAGCCCGACCAGCGATGCCAGGTCGACGAGGATCGACTCGAGGTGGCGTCCGTCGATGCGGGCGACGTCGACCGGACCTGATCCGTCGGCGTCGAGCAACCGCAGCAGTTGCGAGCGCGACTCGGACAGATGCGACAACATCCGTCCCGCGGTGACCGAGAAGAACTCACGCACCGACGACGCCTCCGCGAGGAACGACCCGAGCTGGTGCGCGAGCGCCCCGAGCCCGACTGCGAACGTCATCCCGGCGCGTCCGGGCACGGTCCGATCGACACGCCCGCTCACGCCGGCGACCGCTTCGATCATGTCGAGTCCGTGGGCAACCCAGGGTTCGGCCACCTCGGCTGCCACGAGTCCACTCGTGCGATCGAGCACGACCTCCATCACCCGGGCGATCAGTTCGGCTCGTTCCATCGCACGACCCGACCAGAACAGGGCCTCGGCCGCGCGCGTCGGCACCGACGAGATGAGGTCGACCTGCGGCAGCGGTTCGCGGCGGCGCACCTCGGGGGGCGCGACCGTGCCGCCGATGACCCAGACGTCCTTCGCGGTCGCCGACGTCGGGGCGCTCGGGTCGTCGCCGGGCGACAACACCCGTGCGCTGCCTCCCTGGAGCACGTCGATGCCCTTGTCGCTCGCCACGAGGTGGAGCCGCAGCGTCACGGCACGTTCGACCGGCGCCACGCCGTCGAATCCGGGCGTGATCGCCCAGGCCCCACCGCTGCGCTCCTCGATCGGCATGTGCGACAGCGGCCACGAACCCTGATAGTCCGAGTCTCGACCGGTCAGCCAGGCCCCGGCCGCGTCCCAGTACTCGCCGAGTGCAGGATCCTCGATGACACCCGAACCGTGTGCGTTGGCCAGGCTCACTCCCCTCGACCGTGCCGCCAGCAGGAGGCCGGGCACCCCGACGCTCCCCTCGGCATTGACCTCCATCGGGTCGACGCGGTCGTCCTCCAGGCGGCGGAACAACACGTCGACCGGCTCGAGGCCGCCGAGCGAGCGCATCCACACCCGGCGCTGGCGAACGACGAGGTCGGCGCCCTCGGCGAGGTTCAGGCCGAGCCGGGTCGCGAGATACGACTGCTCGACGTACGACGGGTGATCGACCCCGCCGGAGAGCACCACGATGCGCGGGTTGTGCGTCGCAGCGGCGTCCGCGAGCCCGTCACGCAGGCGGTCGGCGAACGGATCGAGCGAACGGAGCGCGCAGCCGCCGGGCAGTCGCGAGATGACGTCACGGTGAACCCGACCGGACACGGCCCGACCGAGCAGTGCGTAACCGACTCCCGACGGCGCATCGGTGAGATCGCGCACGACCCGCCACCGGCCCGTCGAGTCGCGGATCACCTCGACGGCGTAGTTGGTGAGCCAGCGTCGATACGGACGCGTCCCGAACGCGGCCAGGCGATACCTCGGGCTCCCCCACAGCTTGACCGGATCGACGACTGCGTCGCGCAGCAGTGTGCGGGCGCCGTACAGGTCACCGAGAATCGCTTCGAGCATCTGCATGCGTGCCGCTGCAGCGTCGGCCAAGGCGACGAACTCGTGGCCGTCGATGACCAGCGGGACGGGATCGAGGCGCCACGGCCGGGATTCGATCGCCACCATCCGGCCGTCGGAGCGCAACGGCAGGTCGTGCACGATGTGGCCGGCACCTTCGGCGGCGAGCAGTCGATCATGATCGACCTGACGATCGTGCAGGTCGGGCAGCCCTGCGATCGACGACATCAGCGACTGCGCAGTCGTCGACGAGCCCGGAGCGGTCGGTTCGCCGGGCCATCCGACCTCGGCGTGATCGGTCATTGCTCGTGCACGACGTACTGGTCGTGCATCACGCCGTCGAGCCGTGCGAGCGCCACTTGGACCTCTTCCATGGCGGCGTCGAGCGCAACGCCGTCGTCGGCAGCCGGTCGGCTGCGCCGCAACTGCCGGTCGGCGGCCTCGACGGCGCCGAGCACCGTCGAGTACTCCGGCAGTCGCAGGATCGACGTGCGCATCTCGGCGAGGCAGCCGGCGACCGAGCGGGGAAAGCGGTGATCGAACAGCAGGAATCGCACGACGGCGGGGCCGTTGATCGGCCCGTTGGTCGCGCGCTGGTACATCTGCAGCGCTGACAGCGACCGGAGCACGCCCATCCACTGGACCTCGGCGAACTCGTCGACGGTTCCGGCAGGCAACGACAGCAGCGTGGCGGCACGAACTCCGAGCACGCGGGTGGTCATGTCGGCACGTTCGATGTACCGGCCGAGCCGCCACATCTCGAACACCTCGTCGCGCGTCATCGTCGACTGCATCACGCCGTCGAGTCGTCGACTCTCGTCGATCACTCTCGTGAGGAACCGGTCGCGTCGGCGGCGCTCGACCGAGGTGACCGCAGCGCCGCGCACGTAGATCGAGAGGTCGTTGATGGTCTGCCAGGCCTCGCGCGGAAGGACTTCGCGACACGTCCGCAGGTTGTCGCGACTCCGGTCGACGCTGTTCAGGATGCTGTTCGGGTGCTCACGGTCGGCGATCAGGAACTGGGCGACCTGGCTCTCGTCGGAGCCGTTGACCGCCGGCAACTTGACGTCGCTGCCCGAGATGGTGACGAGCGGGCTCCAGCGCGTCGAGGTGGTGGGTAGGTCGGCGAGGACGTCGCCGTACGCGCGCAACACGCGGGCGGAGTCCTCGGCGCGCTCGATGTAGCGCGCGGCCCAGTACATCCGGTCGGCGACCCTCGACAGCAGCGCCATCAGTCGGCTCCCTGCACCTGGGACTGTGACTGCGACTGCCCCTCGGTCTCGACGATCGAACCGGTGGTGTCGGCGGTGTCGGCGGTGTCGGTGGTGTCGGCGGTGTCGGCGGTGTCGGCGGTGTCGGCGGTGTCGGTGGTGTCGGCGGTGTCGGCGGTGTCGGCGGTGTCGGCGGTGTCGGCGGTGTCGGCGGTGTCGGCGGGTTCCGTCGGACGGGTGTCGACGATCCAGGTGTCCTTGCTGCCACCGCCCTGCGAGGAGTTGACGACGAGCGATCCCTTCGTCAGCGCGACCCGGGTGAGACCACCGGCGGTGACGTAGCTGTGCTCGCCCGTGAGGATGAACGGGCGCAGGTCGAGGTGCCGGGGTTCGATGCCCTCCTCCACGAGGGTCGGCGCCGTCGACAGGTCGAGGATCGGTTGGGCGACCCAGTTGCGCGGATCGGCACGGATCGCTGCTGCGGCCGTCTCGAGTTCGTCGGCGGTCGCACGGTTGCCGATCACGATCCCGTAGCCGCCACTCTCGTTCGCCGGTTTGAGGACCAGGTCGCCGATGTTGGCGAGCACGTGCTCACGTTCGTCGTCGTACATGCACCGGAACGTGGGCACGTTCGGGATGAGGGGCTCCTCGCCGAAGTAGTACCGGATCATGTCGGGCACCCAGGCGTAGACGCACTTGTCGTCGGCGACACCGGCCCCCGGGGCGTTGGCGATGCCGACGTTGCCCGCCTTCCACGCCCGCATCAGTCCGGGGACGCCGAGCATCGACTCGGGGAGGAACGCCTCGGGATCGATGAACAGGTCGTCGATGCGGCGGTAGATCACGTCGACCCGCTCGAGCCCCTGGATCGTCTTCATGTAGACGCAGTCGTCGTCGGTGACCACGAGGTCCTGCCCCTCGACCAGTTCCGCGCCCATCCGCTGCGCGAGGAACGAGTGCTCGAAGTAGGCCGAGTTGTAGATGCCGGGCGTGAGCACGGCGATGTTCGGGTCGTGGCGGTCGTCGGGAGCGAGCGAGTGGAGCAGCCGGTTGAGTTCGTCGGTGTAGGCGTCGACGGGACGGATCCGGTAGCGCTCGAAGAGCTCGGGGAACGCCCGCTTCGCGATGGCGCGGTTCTCGAGGACGTAGCTGACGCCGGAGGGGACGCGCAGGTTGTCCTCGAGCACGTAGAGCTGACCGTCGCCGCCGCGCACGAGGTCCGAGCCCGAGATGTGCGCCCACACCCCGTACTTCGGGCGCACACCGCGACACTCGGGCCGGTAGTTGGCCGAATCCTCGAGCAGGTCAGCGGGGAAGACCCCGTCGGCGATGATCTGCTGGTCGTTGTAGATGTCGTCGATGAACCGGTTGAGGGCCCGCAGTCGTTGGGCGAGCCCGCGCTCGACGACGCTCCACTCGTCGCCGTCGATCAGGCGGGGGATGATGTCGAACGGCCAGGCGCGGTCGATGTTCTCGCCGTCGGAGTAGACGGTGAAGGAGATTCCCATCGTGAGGATCTCCAGATCGGACACCCGTTGGCGTTCGCGGACGTCCGGGAGGCCGATCCGGTGGAGCAGGCCGATGAGGTCACGCGCGATCGGTCGCGGACTCCCGTCGGCCTCCAGCAATTCGTCCACGAGCCGACCGTACCCCGCCAGCCGACCGCTGAACACGCCCACCGATTTCGTTCTCGTGAACTCGTGCGCGAATAGTTCCGACACGAGTTCACGAGAACGGGGAGCGGGCGGGGAGTTGCTCCGGGGTCGGTAGCGTTCGCGGACACGGGGACTCCCGCTCGGCTGCCAGTCGGCCCGACTGCACGACTCGTCCCGAAGGAGCCACCATGGCCCTGATCTCCCCGTCGCTCGCCGAACTCATCGCACGGCGCCACGGCATCGTCACCCACGACGAGCTGACCGGCGACGGATTCACCTCGCACACCTTGCGCTGGCAGCTCGACAACGGCGTGCTCCGCCCGGTGCATCGCGGCGTGTATCGCCTCGCAACATCGTCGGACACCTTCGAGAGCCGATGCGCGGCGGCCTGTCTGGCGGACCCGTTCGCCATCGTCACCGGCGTGGCGGCCGCGCGTCTCTGGGAGTTCCGCCACGTGTGGCGTCCCGACATTCCTCACGTCCTGGTCGGCCACGACCGCACGCCGGTCACCCGTGGCGTGGTGCTTCGTCGCTCGAATGCCATCGACCCCACCGACGCAGTCGAACGCGATGACGGCATCATCGTGGCCAGTCCCCCTCGCGCCTGGTTCGACTGCGCTCGAGACGTCGACGACGAGCGCTTCGAACGTCTGACCGAATGGGTGCTCGACAACCATGCGAGCCTGCAGACGCTCTGGCGCCTCACGCGGCGCCTGCGAACGAAGGGACGGCCCGGCTTGGGTCGGGTCAACCGGGTGATGTCACGTCGCGCCGACTGGCAGCAGCCCGCCGGCTCCGGGCTCGAGCTCCGTGTGCTGCAGGCGATGGAGCGCCGAGGCGTCGAGCTCGTTCGCCAGTTTCCGCTGCAGCTTCCCGACGGCAGGACGATTCGCATCGACGGCGCTGATCCCGAGATCAAGTGGGCGCTCGAGGTCGACCACGTAAGCTGGCACGGCGGTCGGCACGATGCACAGAACGACAAGACGCGCGATCGGGCCATCCGCTCGATCGACTGGCAGGTCGACCGGGTCACCGATCAGGAACTCGACGACGACTTCAACGCCACGATCGCCGAACTCGTCGAGATCCACCACCATCGCGCCGCCACATACCGCGCGGCCTGACCCGTTCTCGTGAACTCGTATCGGAACTGTTCCCGCACGAGTTCACGAGAACGGAGGGAGGTCAGGCGTCGGCGGGCTTGGGTTCCTTGGGGAGGCCGAGGACGCGCTCGCCGACGATGTTGCGCTGGATCTGGCTCGTGCCGCCCCAGATCGTCTCCGAGCGGGAGAAGAAGAACGACGACATCATCGGGCTGACCGGATACCCCTCGCGACGCTTGTCGCGTGCGGCGCCGGGCCATCCGCCGGACTCGGGTCCGGCGTCGATCAGCATGCCCTCGGGGCCGTAGATGTCGACGGCGAGTTCCATCGCCGCCTTGTGCATCTCCGACCAGAACATCTTGTTGGTCGCGCCGAGCGCGATCGTGCCCATGTCACCACCACCCGACAGCGTGGCGGAGAGGTTGCGCAAGCCGTTGATGCGCAGGATCTGG
>Ga0316197_10000876_pt1 | contig 21275 bp, 16 predicted proteins | sample OudBiesiAoxic_MG_FD_204939 | JGI IMG/M metagenome (GOLD analysis project Ga0316197, IMG submission 204939) | Coastal sediment microbial communities from Oude Bieten Haven, Netherlands - site A oxic | ecosystem: Environmental > Aquatic > Marine > Coastal > Sediment | place: Netherlands... | reverse complement strand
TACGCGCCTTTCGAACATTGTCAACGTTTTAATTTAACTTAATTTCGAAGCGAACTACGAAGCGTTAATACGTTAAAAACTATTCTCAAACTCGGTGGGTAACTTGCGTTCCGTCCCGTGTCTGTGGGGTCGCATTATAGGGATTGAGATCACATTGGCAAGTGTTTTATTACGATTAATTTTCGTTTGCTTAAATATCAAACAAAGTGCCATTTTCTTTCATTTATATGCTATTTTTATTTTTGTGTAATTTATTCTATTTTGATTAGTACCTTTGTTCAGGATTTAGGTAACATACGCGCCTTTTCTGCTATTAAGTTTTGTTTTGTTACAAATGATGAGTGAGTTTTTATGACATTTTCGTTAGGCCAGCGTTGGATTAGTGACGCTGAATCAGAGTTAGGTTTAGGTACTATTGTTGCAATAGAGGGACGTATGTTGACATTGCTATTTGCAGCGTCTGGTGAACAACGTCTTTATTCGATTCAAGAAGCACCGGTAACTCGTGTCCGCTTCAATATCGGGGATGAAGTATTGAGTCATGCCGATTGGAGTTTATTAGTAACGGATATTGAAGAAAACGATAATATTATTACTTATATTGGTACTCGTGTTGATACTGGTGAAGAAACTAAGTTAAAAGAAACCTTCCTTAATAACTTTATTAAATTCAATAAACCTCAAGATAAGCTATTTGCAGGACAAATTGATAAGTTCGATCGTTTTATTCTTCGTTACAAATCATTATTAAATCAACATCAACAACAACGCTCTCACTTACGTGGCTTACTAGGACCTCGTGTAGACTTAATCCCTCACCAGTTTTATATCGCAGAAGAAGTTGGTCAACGCCATGCCCCACGTATTTTATTAGCCGACGAAGTTGGGTTAGGTAAAACGATTGAAGCAGGATTAATCATTCACCAGCAGTTAATTACTGGTCGCGCTAAGCGCGTATTGATTGTATTGCCTGAAAACTTACAACATCAATGGCTAGTAGAAATGCTGCGCCGTTTTAATCTGCATTTTAGTATTTTTGATGAAACTCGCTGTGAAGAAGCTTATTTAGATGCCGTTAACCCGTTTGATACTGAACAATTAGTGCTGTGTAGTATTGATTTAATTCGTAAACAAAAACATTTAAAGAATGCTTTACTCGCCACTTGGGATTTATTGATTGTTGATGAAGCTCATCACCTTATTTGGGATAAAGAGAAACCCAGCCCTCAATATAAAGCCATTGAACAATTAGCCAATGCAATTCCAGGCGTTTTACTCTTAACAGCTACACCCGATCAATTAGGGCATGAAAGTCACTTTGCTCGTTTGCGCTTATTAGATCCTAATCGCTTCTATGATTATCAAACATTTGTTAAAGAAGAAGCAGGATATAAGCCTGTTGTAGATGCGGTTAATCAATTGTTAGAGGGTAAGTTTCTTAGTAATGAAGCAAAAAATAGTATTACTGAATTATTATCCGAACAAGATGTTGAACCTTTATTAAATGTGATCACAGATATTACAATTGATGAAGATGAACAACAGGCTGCACAACAAGAATTAATCCGTAGTTTATTAGATAGACACGGCACTGGTCGCTTATTATTCAGAAATACACGATCCGCAATTAAAGGTTTTCCAAAGCGTTTGCTTAAGTCTGTTGCATTACCCTTACCAGACCAATATAAAACGGCCATGAAAGTATCAAAAATGATGCCTGTGGGAAGTATTGCAGAACAAGCTTTTACCGCGTTATACCCAGAGCAGATCTATCAAGCTTTTGAAGCCTCTACAGATAATTCATGGTGTGCTTTTGACCCTCGTATTAGTTGGTTAATCGACCTTATTCAGCAGAATAAAAATGAAAAGATCTTAATCATTGCCGCGCAAGCACAAACAGCGTTAGCCATTGAAGAAGCATTACGCACCAGAGAAGCCATTAAAGCTGCGGTATTCCACGAAGGTTTATCATTGATTGAACGCGATAAGTCTGCAGCTTACTTTGCACAAGTAGAAGATGGCGCGCAAGTGATGGTGTGTTCTGAAATTGGTTCAGAAGGACGTAACTTCCAGTTTGCTCACCATTTAGTATTATTTGATCTGCCTATTAATCCTGATTTATTAGAACAACGTATTGGCCGTTTAGACAGAATTGGGCAGCGTTGTGATATACAGATTTACACACCGTACTTAAAAGAGACTTCTCAAGCCTTTTTACAACAATGGTACGAGCAAGGTTTATCTGCCTTTACGCAAACGACCCCAACAGGCCATACTGTTTACGAAGCCGTAAAAGATGAATTAATTAACTTACTCGCGACGGGTGATAACAGCGACAATCAATTAGAGCAATTGATTCAACGTACTGCTAAGTTGAACGCCGAGTTAAAAATGAATTTAGAACAAGGTCGAGATAAGTTATTAGAAATTAATTCAAGTGGTGTCTTACAAAAGAGTGACTTGTTAGATGATATTACTGAAATAGATCAGCTACCTCACTTTACTGGCTTTGCATTACAAATGTTCGATGTTTTAGGTGTGCAACAGGAAGACAGTAGTGAGCATTGTTTGATCTTAAAACCTACGGATCATATGTTGGCATCTGATTACCCAGGGTTACCTGAAGATGGTGTTACGGTTACTTTTAACCGCCAAACAGCGTTAAGTCGTGATGACGTTTCGTATTTAACTTGGGAACACCCTATCATCAGTAACGGAATGGATATGGTATTAAGTTCAGATACCGGCACAACTTCTGTCGCAATATTAAAGAATAATTCTTTACCGGCTGCTTCTACTTTCTTGGAGCTTATTTATGTCGTTGAAGCATTAAATACTGAAAATGCACAATTAAGTCGCTTCTTACCTACTACGCCTATTCGTTTACTGTTAGATAAAAATGCGAAGAATTTGGGTGAAAATGTTACGTTTGATAGCTTTAATCGTCAGCTAACCCCTATTAACCGTCATATTAGTCGTAAAGTTGCTACTGCATCTCAGGCATTAATAGACCAATTGATTAAGCAGTCTTTACCAACTGCGCAAGCGTTAATGTCTGATGTAATTGATGAAGCGAAGCAAACAATGCAACGCACGTTGCAACAAGAAAGATCGCGTTTGTTGGCGTTAAAAGCGGTAAACCAGAACATCCGTGAAGAAGAAATTCAACATTCACGCGATCAGCAAACAAGTTTTGAGCAAATTTTAGATAACACACAACTCAAACTTGATGCAGTACGTTTCATCGTTTCAACTCACTCGTAACTTATTCGGCTATTAAGCCTAGAGCTTAGTAGCCGATTACCTTTATTACCGATAGTAGAGATTCAATGCCAAATTTTGTATATAACCCGCCGATGCACCCCTACTTAGATATCATTCACCAAGATCAAGATATTGTAGTCCTCAATAAACCTTCAGGATTATTAAGCGTACCTGGTCGGGACACATGGCATAAAGACAGCTTAGCTCTACGAATATTAAGGGTTTGGCCAAATGCTTGTGTTGTTCATCGCTTAGATATGGCCACTTCAGGGATTATTATTTTAGCACTTAAAAAATCCGCACAAAGCCATATGGGCCGTCAATTCCAACAAAAAGTCATTGATAAAACTTACTTCGCTAACGTAGAAGGCATCATTGAAAAAGAATCAGGTCTGATTGATTTACCCTTACGTTGTGACTGGGAGAATAGACCTCGTCAAATTGTAGACTTTGAACAAGGTAAAAATTCACAAACCGAATGGCAAGTGGTCAAGCGAGGAAAGCAGACAACGTTAGTTAAACTTACCCCATTAACAGGTCGAACCCATCAATTGCGCGTGCACATGCAACAACTCGGTCACCCAATTATTGGCGATGAGTTTTACGCGAGTGAATGGGGCAAAAGATTATCACCACAACGTCTTGCTTTGCATGCCGCGAGTATCACTTTGACCCACCCATCAACAGAAGAACGTATCACTTTTGAATGCCCGCCTCCTTTTATGTGAACAGAAGATAAACAAGATAAAATCAAAACAATAAGGTTTTATTAACACCCTGTTAACAAAAAACACTGCTTATGATTAATGGTTATATTAAGTAACCTTAATGTTGCATAAAAACCGTCTAAAACCGCTTAAAATGGTAGCCTAAGTCACATTTTTTCACTAAGCTTTAGTTTGGTAAAATTTATTGTGAACAACAATCCACAAACCATACAAAAACTAGCACATAGTCAGGCTTTTGTATGTCAGTGGTAAATATAAATAAAAGGTAACGATGATCCACATCTAATCCCCTTTTTAAACAACACATAAAATACACTTTTTATAACTCAATATAACAATAAGCGATCATGGAATTACTATGCAGATAGGTATACCTAGAGAGATCCAAGAAAATGAAAACCGCGTAGCCGCAACACCTAATACTGTTGAGCTATTGATTAAACAAGGTTTCACTTTTCTGGTAGAAAAAAACGCGGGAACAGCGGCTAGCTTTTCTGATTTAACTTACCAAAATGCAGGCGCAGAAATCAGCGATGAAGCAGCAACGGTTTGGCAATCAGATATCATTTTTAAAGTGAATGCACCGACCCAAGCAGAAATTAAGCTAATCAAAGAAGGCGCTACATTAGTTAGCTTTATTTGGCCAGCTCAAAACCCTGAACTGTTAAAGCAATTAGAAGCTAAAAAAATCAGCGTTATTGCAATGGACAGTGTACCTCGTACTTCTCGTGCACAAGCATTAGATGCCTTAAGTTCAATGGCAAATATCGCTGGTTATCGTGCAGTTATCGAAGCCGCTAATCAATTTGGTCGTTTCTTTACAGGGCAAATCACTGCCGCAGGTAAAGTGCCACCAGCAAAAGTACTGATTGTTGGCGCTGGTGTCGCAGGTCTTGCTGCTTTAGGTGCAGCTGGTAGCTTAGGTGCGATTGTTCGTGCATTTGATACTCGCCCTGAAGTAAAAGAGCAAATCGAAAGTATGGGTGCGGAGTTTCTTGAAGTAAATTATACAGAAGAAGAAACTGAAGTTAGCGCAACAGGTTATGCTAAAACTATGAGTGAAGGCTATCAAAAAGCACAAGCTGAAATGATGGCAGAACAAGCGAAAGATGTTGATATCATTATTACAACAGCGCTTATCCCTGGTAAACCTGCTCCTAAAATCATCACTGAAGCAATGATTAAATCAATGAAATCAGGCAGTGTGATTGTCGATTTAGCGGCGGCAGCTGGCGGTAATGCCGCACTCACAGTTAAAGATGAAGTCTTTGAAACTGAAAACGGCGTTAAAATCATTGGTTACACAGACTTACCAAGTCGTTTACCGACTCAATCAAGTCAACTATATGCAACCAACTTAGTTAATTTAATGAAACTGCTTTGTAAAAACAAAGATGGTCAAATTGATATTGATTTTGAAGATGAAGTTATCCGTGGTGCAACGGTTGTTAAAGAAGGTGAAATTTCTTGGCCACCACCAGCGATCAATGTCAGTGCTGCTCCCGCAGCTAAAGCGGAAATAAAAGAAGACGTTGTTGTTGAAGAAAAAGCCCCCAATAAATGGATAAAACCGGCTGTAGCCGTTGTAGCAGCTGGATTATTTGGTTGGTTAGCAAGTGTTGCTCCTGCTGATTTCTTAGCACACTTCACTGTATTTATGCTGGCATGTATTGTTGGTTACGGCGTTGTTTGGAATGTTGCACATTCTCTTCATACACCGTTAATGAGTGTAACAAACGCTATAAGTGGCATCATCATTATCGGCGCATTACTACAAGTCGGTAGTGACAATAATGTTGTTACAGTTCTATCAACGATTGCAATTTTAATTGCAACCATCAACATCGTGGGCGGATTTACCGTTACACACCGCATGTTGAAAATGTTCCAGAAGGATAAATAATCATGTCTCAAGGATTAATTACTGCTGCTTATGTTATTGCAGCCATCCTATTTATCGCCAGCCTTAACGGTTTAAGTAGCCAAGAGAGCGCACGAAAAGGTAACTTATTCGGTATTATCGGTATGATCATTGCGGTTATCGCAACGATTGCTAGCTCTCAAGTCTCTGGGTTAGGTTACATTACGATCGCAATGGCAGTCGGTGCGGGTGTTGGTGTACGTTTGGCATTAAAAGTTGAAATGACTTCCATGCCAGAACTGATTGCTATTCTTCACAGTTTTGTAGGTTTAGCAGCAACATTTATCGGCTTTAACTCTTATTTAGATCATGCTGTTTTAGCTTCTGCAGCTCAAACAATTCACGATGTTGAAGTGTTCTTAGGTATCTTTATTGGTGCTGTAACATTCACAGGGTCTATTGTTGCTTATGGTAAATTGAGCGGAAAAATCAACAGTTCTGCATTAGCGCTACCAGGTAAAAACTGGATCAACATTGCCGCTGTAACTTCTGCAGCATTCCTATTAGTGGCTTTCGTCAGTGGTGATTTAGGCTTAACTGCATTAATCATTATGACCATCATTGCATTAGCCTTTGGTTGGCACTTAGTTGCTTCTATTGGTGGCGCAGATATGCCAGTAGTAGTTTCAATGCTTAACTCTTACTCTGGTTGGGCTGCAGCAGCAACGGGTTTCATGCTAGCAAACGACTTACTAATCATCACTGGTGCATTAGTAGGTTCAAGTGGTGCGATTCTGTCTTACATTATGTGTAAAGCAATGAATCGTTCTTTCGTAAGTGTAATCTTAGGTGGTTTTGGTACAGAAACATTCGACCAAGGTGACCAAGAATACGGTGAGCATCATGAAACAACCGCACAAGAAGTTGCAGCGTCATTAAATGCAGCAAAAAACATCATCATTGTACCAGGATACGGTATGGCGGTTGCACAGGCACAATACCCAGTGGCAGAAATTACTAAGCGCTTACGTGCTAAAGGTAAAAATGTACGTTTTGGTATTCACCCTGTTGCGGGTCGTCTACCTGGCCACATGAACGTGCTACTTGCTGAATCAAAAGTACCTTACGACATCGTATTAGAGATGGATGAAATCAATGAAGATTTCCCTGATACAGATGTTGTATTAGTTATTGGTGCAAATGATACGGTTAACCCGGCAGCAAACGAACCAGGTACACCGATTTCAGGTATGCCAGTATTAAGTGTTTGGGAAGCTGAGAAGGTAGTTGTGTTTAAACGTTCGATGGGAGCTGGTTACGCTGGCGTACAAAATCCACTGTTCTTTAAAGATAACTCAGAAATGTTATTAGGTGATGCAAAAGCATCTGTAGACGCGATTTTAGCTAGCCTATAATTAGCAAGCTTATAAATGCTTAAATAAGTAATAACATTTGCGCTAAAAGCCGAATCAATTGATTCGGCTTTTTTATTTGTTTGTTTTGTTTACTAAGAATAACTTGTTACAGATTAAGCTGATCTATGACTCGCTAAAGTTGGATAGCAGTACTGTGCTTTACCGTACGTGATGCGACCGATGTATCAAACTTCCTAATATTCAAATCGTCATGTAATGCGCGGTCAACAAATGTTTCATAAGCTTGAATATCCTGTACACAAACAATCACTACAAAATCATATGATCCTGATATTTGGTAACACTGCATGATTTCATTCGATTGGATCATTGAGTATTTAAATTTCTCATAAATACCTGCTCTATCTCGTTCCATCTCAATAGAAACAATCAAGGTCATTTTTTTTCTGCTAACTGCGCATCAATGATTGAGACATCACAGATAATAACCCCACCGCAAACGCTTAGCACGCTTTAAACAAGCGGCGCTGGTAACCCGACTTTATCTGCGAATTCAATGTTAGGTAGACGGTTATTTTTTGTGGCGGCATTCATATTACATGGTCAATTCTATCAATATTCATTATTTTACCTTCGCTTTATAACTGAACCTTATAACTTGACCTTAATACCGGCATTTTATTTTAATTACATTATTTCTTTCTAGGCTCATTATTAATGACAATATTTCCTTAAAGCGAACAAAAAAAATATTAAAAAGCTAGATCACAACATTTAAAATTAAACTTCAACCTTCTTATGTATCATATGTGCGTTACCGATCGAGACGCTTTATTCAGCAAGTTGAATGGTAAAGGGTATATAAGCTTATTAAATTTAAACATAAACACAATAAAGGTCAGTATCATGCAATCCATTAAACATTTTTTCATTGCCCTAGGCAGAGACATTTTTAATGTTACATTTACTCTGTTTAAAGTCATGATCCCGATCTTAATTGCAATCAAAATTATTGAAGAATTCGGCGGTATTATTCTATTAAGCCAGTTACTTGGTCCTTTGATGCAGACCGTAGGCTTGCCAGATGCAATGAGCTTAGTTTGGGCAACAACAATACTCACCAACATCTATGGCGGTTTAATTGTATTAATCAGCATCGACAATACTCTAACCGTTGCTCAAGCATCAATATTAGGCAGCATGATGTTACTTGCACACTCTTTACCAATTGAAGCGACTATAGCTAAAAAAGCAGGAGTGAGCTTATGGGTCACGTTAGTTTTTCGCATTGGCGGCAGTCTATTGTTAGCATGGATATTACACCAAACGTATCAGCTAACGGATAGCCTTAACCAACCGGCGCAAATGCTTTGGTCCCCTGAAGTGAATGTGGAGAGTGGTTATCTTGACTGGGCAATCAACCAGCTACAAAATTTAGTGATGGTTTTCTTAGTTATCTCAACCTTGCTATTCACGTTAAAAATGTTGAAAATATTAGGCATAGAAAAGTTAATGGCGATCATCTTAAAGCCTTTTTTAAGGTTGTTAGGGATCAGCCAAGAAGCAACTAATATTACTATTATTGGTGCTACCTTAGGGCTTTCCTTTGGCGGCGGATTGTTAATAAATGAAGCACAAAAAGGACATGTTGCAGCTCGTGATGTTTTTACATCGATCATGCTATTAAATTTATTACACAGTTTAATTGAAGATACGTTATTGATTTTATTAATAGGGGCAGATTTTAATACCATTTTCTGGGGAAGGTTACTGTTTTCGTTTATTGTCATTGCCACATTAGCAGCCATCATCAGAAAACTATCACCAGTATTTTGTGAGCGTTATTTATATCGCAGTGTTGCATCAAATCAGATGCCATCAGCAACCTAGCCAATAAAAAAACAAACGATAAAAGCCAATCGAATAATGTTAAAAGGTTCAATGCTAAAAGACAAGTTGAGCCATAAAACCAATAATGTAAAAAAACAGGTTTTATAATGCTTACCTTAAAGTACTTAAAGTGAAACCATTTAAAGCAATACTAAAGGTGGCGTCTAATCACCTCTAGTGGGTCAATGACCCTTCTAATGGAGACCAGCAGTAAAGTTGATCTTCATTGCGTACATCAATATGAACCCAGTTCATGTCAACGCCATGTTGTAGTGGGCCACACTCTACAAACTTAATATCTGCAAACTGTGCTTGGTGTTCAATGATCTATTTTCTGACGACTTGAGCGGAGACCTGCTTAAACTTCATATCCACTGCACGGCCATATTTATGCTGTGAGCGACTAGCTAAATACTTAGCCGTCGTCCCATAAAAATATTCATCTCTAATTCCACTATATTTAAACTTCCCTCCCCATGAGCAATCATTGATCACGCAGGAACCAAGCTGCTCTCTCAAGCTATCAATTAAACGTAGCAACCTATCATTAAATAAAGTCCAACAACGTTGCCCCACTCTGAATACATTTGTGGAGTAACCAACTCTTTAATATCAAAATGCTTACATTTATAACTCATCAGCTATACCTCTTAATTATTCAGAGAAGCTTCGATTTCAGCACAGCATAAAACTATTGAGGTATATAAAAATTAACCAAAACATCATTCCCCCTGTATTAAAAATGTAGGAAGAGTAAAACTAAGTTGTAGCGTTAAGTGTAAAAAATATACATAAGAATAAATTATAAAGTGACTGCTTAGATAACGAGGTAAATGGGTAAGTAGATAGGTAAATGGGTAAGTAGATAAGTAAATGGAAAATACAGAGAGGGATAAATAAGCGAGCTAGTGATTAACTAGCTCGCAACACATTAAGTGCTATATTTTACTGTTTCGTACTATATTGTAATCAGCCGAACTCAATGATTATAGTGAGCAAGTTGGATGTTTTTTACTGCTTTTTTTTAATTTATTTAACTCATCACTTAAGTTATTAATACGTGTTTCATTTGATGGATGCGTCGATAAAAATTCCATTGGTTCACTGCCACCAGAGGCCACAGCCATATTCTTCCAAAGCTCAATACTTTGCTGAGCATCAAAACCTGCATCATTCATTAAATGTAAACCAACAATGTCAGCTTCAGATTCTTGAGCTCGACCATAGGGCATCGTAATACCGTATTGAACTCCTAATCCTAAAGCAGCCATGCCCATTTCAGCATACTCAGTACCAGCAATGGCAACTTGTGTTATTTGAGTGCCGTACCCAGTGATTTGGCTAGAAGATAAACGCTCATTAGAATGGTTTGCTTGAACATGGGCAATTTCATGTCCAATAACAGCCGCTAATTGATCCTGATTTTTTGCAACTTGTAATAATCCAGTATAAACACCAATTTTACCACCAGGCAAAGCAAACGCGTTCACTTGCTCGCTATCAAAAACAACCACTTCCCATTGGTCAAAATCAGGTTGTTTACCTAACGCATCGGTAATTTGCTTACTAACACATTGTACATAAGCATTTACTTTTGGATCTTTGTTAATTGTTTCTTGTGCTTTCATTTCGGTAAATGAATTAGCACCCAACTCTGCCATTTCAGCGCCATCAAACAATAAAACTTGATTACGTCCAGTAGGTGAAGACGTTACACATGCAGTTAATAAAACAGCTGAGCTTAATAGTGATAGTTTAAATATTGAATGCTTCATTTTGAGTCCATTTAAATAGAGGTAATAAAACTATTATCTCAGGCTAAAAGTAATAATGCGAGTGTATTTTATAGTGCCAAACACACCGCATTTGATCGGCATTACCGATAGTCTGACAAGCTAACCTGGTAGTCAGGGATTAGTGCCCCCATGTACCTACTCGCGCAACCTTTTAGCTATAACTCACTTGCTCTTGGTGCCAATGTTTATATTGTGGTAAAAACATAGTAATCAATAAAACTAAGCTACCAGCACCGATCATTACCGCATTTGCATAAGGTGCAGTCAGGTTTGTTTGTTGCAATAAGCCCGTTAATAAAGCGGCTCCACTCATTTGCATACAACCTAAGATAGCACTGGCAGTTCCCGCTCGTTCTCCAAAAGCACTCAACGCCATTGACGTTGCAGGCCCTAATAACAATGCGAAACCAATACATAAAAAAAGCATTGGGATCATAAAGTACAATCCGCCTAATAAAGCCGTAGTTACAGGCAGTTGCTGAAATGCAACCTGCAAAACAGCAGATAAGACCATCACCCACAATGCAATAGTGACGGTTGTATGATTACCTAGTTTTTTAATCACTTTAGGCGCAAGAAAACACGCACTAATATTCACAATGGCGTTAAACCCAAATAAGTAACTAAAAGTCAGCTCATCCAAGCCCAAATGGTTAATGATCCAACTTGGCGCGTAAGATACATACGTTAAAATACTGGCCATTGCTATCATGCAAGTTAGCGCATAAAAAACAAAATGGCTATTCGCTAAAATAGGTTGATAACGCGCCCAACGATATAAAGCAGCACTATTATTACTATGTTCAGGACGAGTTTCAGGTAATTTAAAAGCCACTATCAATAACACAACGACCGCATATAAAGCCATAAAAATAAACGTTGAACGCCAGCCAAACTGTAATGCAAGTAAGCCACCTAAGGTAGGCGCTAATGCAGGTATGACACAAATAACACCATTTAAATAACTGTAATAGTGTGCACTTTGTTGTGCATTAAATCGGTCTCTCACTGCACTAAAAACAACAATCGAAGTTGCACAAGCAGCAACACCTTGTAATACGCGGGCTAATTGTAAATATTGAAAATCGACGACTAAAGCAGCTAACAAGCTACTTGCTATGTACGCGCAAATACCAAATAAAGCAATAGGACGACGACCAAAGCGATCCGCTAAAGGACCAATTAAGATCTGCCCTATTCCCATCGCAAAGATAAACAGTACTAAAGTAGATTGCACCTGCGTATCCGACACAGAAAACTCTTGCGCCATTTGTGGCATCGAAGGTAAATAAATATCTATTGCCAGTGGGCTTAACACCACCATGGACATTAGAATAGGTAATAGCTTACGGGTCATCTCAATCTCTTTTATAAAAAATGGGCCAACTGGACAATATCTAATAAGCTAACTTCGCCTTACTATGGCTAACGTAGCAGAATTAAAATATTAAAATATTAAAATCAATAATAGGTAATACGAATCGCAGTGTAAATCAGCTATGATATGAACAGAAATGATATTATTTCAGATCTTACATTCTCTATGGGAATATCTATGAATATTGATAAGTTAATGCGTATTGACCTAAATTTATTAGTTGTTTTACAAGTACTTTTAGAAGAAGAAAGTGTTACACGTGCAGCGGTTCGCTTGAACCTCAGTCAATCTGCATTAAGCAAAAGCCTCAATCGATTAAGGATTAGCTTGCAAGATCCTTTATTTAGCAGAACAGCACACGGCTTAAAACCGACAGCGCATGCATTACAACTACAACAAAAATTGCCTAGTTTGTTACAAAACTTATATCAGTTAACTCAAGCCCCTCGCTTTGATCCGTCCAGTAGCGACAGACACTTTTCAATCAGTATGCTGGAAAGTGCTTATGCAACATTGTTACCTTATTTTATTGGCCCATTATTAAAACAAGCAAGCCATGTACATTTGGATATTTTAAGTTGGATGGAAAACTCAATGCAGTCATTGCAACAAGGTAAAGTTGATTTTGGTATTACTGGAATAGACTTCTATGATGATCCGCGATTAAAAACGGAAATCCTACCCGATGGCATTGCGCATACTATCTTGTTTCACGATCAGCAAACTTGTTTAGTAAATGAAAATCATCCAGTGTTAGAGAGCATAAAAAAGGGACATTGGGATATTGATAGTTACCTTCAATATAACCACATACAGGTTTCTTGTGAAGGCAATAAATGGTGGGCAATCGATTACTTTTTAGAGAAACAAGGTAAACAACGCAATATTATTAGTACGTTACCTGACTTTTATGGTGGAGCGAGTGTTTGTGCTCACAGTGACTTAATCTTTACACTACCCTCAAGCTTTGTGCCGCATGCCCAAAAGTTATATCCACTTAAGCAAATCCCATTACCGTTTTATTTTTCAGAAATGGCCTATGTATTGTTATGGCATCAACGTAATAGCGATGAACCCGGTCATAAATGGATCAGAGAAATGATTTGTAATAGTGTCGCGAATGCAATTGATAAGTAGCTATTGGAATGCATATCAGTATCAGATTAATAATGTCGCTTTAGTTTAAGCTTTAGCTTTAGCTTTATCGATAAAAAGTAAGCTTAATTTTAAGCTAAGGTTATCTCTAACAGAAATATATTAATCAACTATTTAAACAACTACATGACTACGTGACTACGTGACTACGTGACTACGTGACTACACTATTTTCACAGTGTGTATTATTTTGATCAATAAAAAAGGCGCTAATGAGCGCCTTTTTTAGATGGGGAGTTAATTTTAAATTGGCATTAACGTTTAGTAGTTAACTTTTTCAATCCAACCAAATTTATCTTCACGTAAACCGTATTGAATGCCCGTTAGCTCATCGTATAAATTACGAGAAACCGTACCTGCTTTATTATCATTGATAAAGTAATCTTCGTCTTTCCAACATAATTGACCAACAGGTGAAATAACTGCTGCAGTTCCACAACCAAAGGCTTCAGTAATTTTACCACTTCTGATATCCGCTAGAATATCTTCAATGGCGATTTGCTCTTCAGATACTGTGTACCCTAGAGAAGGTGCCAACTGTAAAATAGAGTCACGGGTAATACCCGGTAAAATACTACCGCTTAGTTTAGGTGTCACAATATGATCTCCGTAAACAAAACAGATATTCATTGCGCCTACTTCTTCAATATATCTACCGTGTACCGCATCTAACCAAAGCACTTGTGAATAACCGCGCTTTGCAACATCTTCCGACATGTACAAACTAGCCGCGTAATTACCGCCGGTTTTAGCTTCACCAACCCCACCAACAACTGCGCGACGATATTTATCTGCAACATACACAGAAACAGGTGAGAAACCATTTTTAAAATAAGCCCCAGCAGGTCCAGTGATAATAAAATGTAGGTATTTATCACTTGCGCCTAACCCTAATTTAGCTCCCGTTGCTACCATCGTTGGGCGGATATATAGCGAAGTACCATTTTTTTCAGGTACCCATTGGTTATCTATTTTTAATAATTCAGTCACTGCTTTTAAGTGAAATTCAACATCAACTTCTGGCATGACCATACGTGCAGCTGAACGGTTAAAACGTTTGAAGTTTTCACGCGGACGGAATAAATTAATCTCGCCATTTTCAGTACGGTACGCTTTTAAACCTTCAAAAATCTCTTGGCCGTAATGTAGAACTGATGCAGAAGGATCCAGTTGTAGCATTTGATAAGGTTTAATTTCTGCATTTGACCATTTATTAGTAGGTTCAAATGACTGTGTAAACATGTGATCGGCAAATACTTCGCCAAAACTAAATTCTGCTGGGCAAGCGTTACGATCTGCAACAGCTAACGGTTTGATATCAATTGACATGTAAATCCCTTCTGTATCTAAATGCTTTTTGCGACAACGAATGAAAAGCATAAGCATTATTGCTTAGGTGTTGGCCGGAGCTAGATTCTAAAAAATATTCAACCATACATCCACACTTCTTTTACAAAAAAACAAGATTAAGTAACTTTATTGAGCTAACCGTGAATATTTTAATTTTTTTAGTATTAAAAAGTAAAATAACACACGCAATGATTACTTAAGACAGTCTTTAATGTAAGCAGCAAGAAAGTCGATACAAGATTGAATGTGCTGTTGATGAGTCAAACCACTTTTTACTCTCGGTTTGAAGTCATGGTCACCATCTTCTAACCATAACCAATTAAAACGCTCAGGCAAACCATAACTTAATACTTCATCTTGGCCGCCTAACTTATCACGTGTTCCCTGAATAATGGCAACAGGTTGTTTAATCGCAGCTAAATGCTCCACGCGTAATTTTTCTGGTTTACCTTGCGGATGAAATGGATAACCTAAACAGGCGATGCCTTTTACATGTTGCAAGAGATCGGCGGACTCCTGTGCCGCTAACAAGGTGGCCATTCTGCCTCCCATCGATTTCCCACCAATCACCATTGGTTGATTTAATGTTTGTATTACCTCCATAAATTGCTTGATCAGATGAGGAGCTCGCTCCGGAGGGCGACGACTACCAGTCTCAATACGTTGCTGCATATAATTAAAATTAAAACGAGCAACGCGAATCTCTTGTTTAGCTAAACCAGTAGCCACTTCCTCCATAAAGTCTGACGTTAATGGCGCTCCTGCACCATGTGAAAAAACAAATAAAGGCCCCTCTTCAGGTCCATCAAAAATAAGCGTCATGATTGCCTCTAATAAATGAAAATAGAATAAATAGTATTATGTAAGGATGCGAGTAAGCGATTAAAGCGTCAAGTAAATAAGCCTATGTAAAACCTTAAATTGTTCGTTACAATATTTATCTAACTATTTATACGTTCAAATAAAGGCAGATATTCAGCATGTTATACAAAAACATAGAAAGATGTTCTTTACAACAAGTACATCTGTTACAAGAAATAGCAATTAAGACCTACCATGAAACCTTTGCTGACAGTAACAGTGAAGCTTTACTACAAAAATATTTTGAGCAATCGTTAAATATAAAAAAACTATCAGAACAGTTACAACAGCAGCACTCTGAATTTTATTTCATTTATGCCAACGATAAAAAAACAACCCCCGCAGGCTTTTTAAAATTGAATATAAATAATGCACAAACGGATGTGTTGGATCCACAGGCATTAGAAGTTGAAAAAATTTACCTGCTAAAAAACTTCTTATCACAAGGTTTAGGTAAACAGTTGATCAACTTTTCGATTGAACGAGCTCAACAACAAGATAAAAAATATCTTTGGTTAGGCGTGTGGGAACATAATGATACGGCACTTACCTTTTATAAAAAGATGGGATTTGAGCAATTTGGAGAACATGGTTTTGATATGGGTGGAGATATTCAAACCGACCTGTTATTTAAGAAAATGTTATAAAAAAGTCCGATTTTTATTACCGTCTTATCTATAAGGGTGAATTACCATCTTGTTTAGAAGGATGAATAGTTGAAGCTATAAAACTCATTAAAGCGATTTAAACATCGCTCAACTTAACGGGGTCACTTCACAAATTGAGGGGGCTTTATTATCTCTACCGTCTCACATTTTGCTTTAAGCCGTCTCGTTTTATCGCGGGAGATAACGAGCATAGGATGTTGTAACAACATTAATTAACAACATTAATTAATTAACGAGGTTAATTAACCATATTTAGTTTCTATTTAACGTCATTACAGAAAATAATTCACTCGTTTTAGCTGCCATAATAAAATCATTACGGTGTAAACCTTTGATGATATGACTCCACCACTGCACCGTTACCACACCATACTCAACCACCAGTAAAGGATGATGATTCACTGACTCGGCTAATTCAGCTATCTGGTTAACAAAGGCTATCGAATGTTGATAACGTTTAGTGGGGAATTCACAAGCTAACTTCAGCACGCCTTGATCTTCAACTAATTGCCATTGTTGACTCTTTGCTGATTGCGCTTGTAATTCAGTGAATAACACCTTGATCTGCTCATCTTGTAGTAAAAGTGCACTGGCATTACATGCTTGGCAGGTTTGTTGGCTCAATAAAGTCATCATAATTCCCTTTTAAAATTTATTGCTAGTCTGAAAAATAAGTCGATTATTTACTGCTATAAGACTCGCCATCTGCTTTAGCTTGCAAATGAAAATAGGCAGGTTTGGTTGAAATACGTTTATCGTCAATCGCTTTACCCACAGTAAAATGATACAAACTTTGCCATTGTTGATCTTTTAATCCAACTAAGTCATGGACTTGATCATCAAAAAAACATCCAATTCCTGTTCCTCTTAATCCCTCTCTTTCAGCGGCTAAATACAGTACTTGACCAATCAACCCAGTTTCCCAAAATAATAATGGGTACTGGCTAGCTGAATGACTTAAGCTTGTTTCAAAACGCGCTAGCATACCAAGGCTATAGGCACCATCTGCGGCAATATTTTGCTCACAACTAAGGGCTTTAGCAATGCGTCTAAAGTCGCCTTTTTTCAGCACATATAACGGTTCTTCTATAAAACAGGGTTGCCATAGAAACTCCGGCTTCATTGCTGACTTTAGATCCTGTAAATGCATTGGGTTACGCACCCAAATATATAATCCAGCATCAAGACCTTGCACATGATGAACAAATAACAGTAAATGAACTTGAGCCGTTTGTGGCAAGACAGAGAATGGAACACTTTGGGTCGGTAATGTATTGTGTAATTGCTTTAAAAATAGTTCACTGGATATAAAGCTAGCTTCGCGATCAAAACTTTGAGCACTTCGACGTTGTAAAATTAAGTGTTCAGCACTTTGCTCTACTGACTCAGAGCTTTTATTGCTAGCAGTAAGATTCGAATTGACAGTAGCAACATTAGCATTGAGAATCGCAACATCTGGATTTAAAACAGGTGAAGATAACGTTGCAGGATCTTCTTTAATAAATGAAATATTTTGCTGATGGCTTGCTTTAAAAACATCTTCAATAACCGGCCATTCTTGATGCGAATGACTTAACTGGTTACTTTGATGCATATAATCAAAGTCAGAGAGTGCATTTATCCATTCTTTTACTTTCTGTAAATCGCTAGGTTGTGCGCTTACCCAACAAACACAATCGACATATTCAGTTTCTTGCGCTGCATGAGGAGACTGATTAAGGCCTAACAATGCTGATATAGCAGAGTTCGACAACTCATCTAACACTTCAATTTTCCAACCATTTAAGTTGGCGGCAATATTCAAAGCAGCCAGCGCATGACCTAAATCATGTTGGCAATACCGATAAGCCCGCTCACCGTATTTCCAAGCTTCGCGCCATGCAATACTAGTTAAAACAATCGCAAAACCGGTCGTATCCTGTAAAAAGTCAGCCTTAACATCTGCGAGTCGCGCACGTTTCTCTAAACAATTAATATAAGGATTGTAATGTAGGCTATGTACGGTTTTCTTTTTTAGCTCTTGCGAATCAGATAATTCAGTCATCTCTTGTAATTCAGGTAACTCTTGTGATTCAGGTAATAATAAATAGCATTCAGTGGGATGCAGATTACCGCTTGAAGGGTTAATACGTAATGCCCACTCCGTTCCGTTATAAGACTTCCACGCAGATAAACCTAAACTGTTTTGCAATAATGACGCAATGCTGCTTACTGAAATAGGCGCAGGTGAAGCAGGTGATACTTGAAAGATATACTCAATGGGGGAGCTAGCAACCTCTTGATTTAAAGGAAGATATATTTTCTCTGTCCCTTCGTATAAACGATAAGGCAAGGGTTGATTTGCCCAATCCATATATCCCGCTGAGCGAGCATAAGCGCCTGGCCTATGTTTTGTTTGCTGATGGTAATTATTAACCATTTGCAACGTTGATTGAGACATAATCATTCCCCATAAAAATTTAAATCAAATTAACTAACAATCAAGAATTCAATCTTAAAAAATTCGAGCTACTGTGGCATAACAGCGAGTTTAGTACGAATAAAATCACTATGATTAACATAAATTAGCTTAGCGACTTTGCGGATTAAGGCTTCTTCCATCTCATCTAGGTACCCATCAGCATAAGCGACTTGCCACATTGCTTTAATCAAGCCGATACGTTGCTCGCGCTCTAAATCTCCAAGCTGAGAAGTAAAATCAAACACAGATTGGCTACTTTTTGCTTCCTGCATACCTACGTTTAATATTTCAGCCGCTTTCTCGGCATTAACATCAAGTACTTTTTCAAGCGAACGAGTAGCAACTATTTTCTCATCCGCGCTTAAGTGATGATCTGCAATACAAACCTCACACAATAAAGAAGCAATGGCGAGGGTATTATCGAACTCAGGGTGTTCATTAGGGATTAGGGAACTTATAAAGTGTTTAACTGTTGCGATCATATTTCAACCTATAGGAATAAAAAAACGGAGGTGATTTAATACTGAGCTTTTGAGTGTAAAGATTAATCCAGTATCACTTAGTCATCCTAGCCTCAATCAAAATAGAAATCAAAGCGACTTAGTTGTCACGCTGTATAAAAAAATACTAAGTATATTAGAGGTCGAAGTTTGAGTTGAGGTTTGATTTCAGGTTATGTTTGAAATGACGAATAAATCGCCGCAGTGGGCCTGTTACTGAAGTGGTTCCAATCAAGTAGCGTAACCCACTATTTATATTACGAGGTTTACGCTAATCAATAAAATGTTAATCAACGTCAGAAATACGGTCTAAACGATCTAGTTCTTCTTCTCGAGCGGCATTAATTTCATGCAGTACGCCATCAACGTCAGCATTAATATCAGAGTCAACAAATCGCCCTGTTAATATTGTTTTAGGTGATAATTCACCCGTTTCAAAAATAGACCAAATTTCTTCGCCATAGCGTGTTTGGGCTAGTTCTGGTGCGAATTGAGAATAATACTGTGTCATGTTATTGACATCACGTAACAACATTTTCTTAGCATTATTATTACCAGCCGCATCGACAGCTTGTGGTAGGTCAATAATCACGGGGCCTTCTGCATCCACCAACACATTAAACTCAGATAAATCACCATGGATCACTCCCACACTGAGCATACGAACCACATAGTCCATCACTTTAGCGTGATCAATCATTGCCTTCTCTTGAGACAAGGTGACATCATTTAAGCGTGGAGCAGCATAACCCTCGGCATCTGTGATCAGTTCCATGATCAACACGCCACCAAAACACCCATAAGGCGTAGGCACACGAATCCCTGCATCGGCGAATTTATACAACGCATCAACTTCAGTACTCTGCCAAATTTCTTCTTGTTGTTCACGCCCAAATTTAGAGCCTTTTTGCATTGCACGTGCATTTCGACCATTTCGGACTTTTCGCCCTTCATTGTACAAAACCGCATTTTTAAAACTACGTTTGCTCGCTTCTTTATAAACCTTTGCACAACGAACTTGATCACCACATTGAACAACATAAACCGTTGCTTCTTTGCCGCTCATTAACTGGCGTAATACATTATCGACGATGCCATCGTCAACTAATGGTTGAATTCTTTTAGGTATTTTCATTTATATAATTTGTTTTCTAATATTTTAATTGATTGAGCTAAATGCCATTTAATTAAATAAAGAGCTAAAAAGCAGAAACAGTATTACCCAGTCATCACCTTCATAGATAATAGTTACACTGAGTAATAGTGAGATAGAAGCATACACTCATTAGTATTGAATATATGCCCAGGCAATTCATCAAACGAATAACGGCTACATCTATAGCGCCTCACTTATAGTGCCTTTTAACTAAGTAGAGTATTAATAAAACAATAATCAGTGCTTATATCAAAAGGTATAACCGTTCATAGTACTATAAAAACAATCGTTTCTTTGTTTCTTTTTGTTCAATTCATGACATGTAAAATAAAAATCCGCTTAATTTTACTTTTACAGCATATAACGTACTGAATAATTAGGAGTAGAAGCTTAATCTCGCTCTAAAATAAATTTTAAATGGGTGATTATTTATGATTTTGTCTTCTTACCAAAAACATTCACTAATGCACCTAACACAATTAAAGAGCCTCCAATTAAAGTCCAAATAGAAGGCACTTCATTGAAAACGATGACCCCAAGGATAGCGGAGAATACAACTTGCACATAAGAAAAAGCACTGACTTTAGCAGCAACTTCACTTTGCATAGCTTTAGTTAAGCCGACCTGTCCAATTTGTGTAAAAATGCCTACAAACAATAATAAAATCAACGCTTCAGTATTGGGCATAACAAAATTATCGCCTAATAAGATAATGGATAATGGTAAGGCAATCAGGGGAAAATAAAAGATGATCACGGAGCTGTCTTCGGATTGACTTAAGCGTTTAACTAATACATAAGCGGTACCACTGCCTAATGCACCTAATAATGC
>Ga0316197_10000875_pt1 | contig 21279 bp, 13 predicted proteins | sample OudBiesiAoxic_MG_FD_204939 | JGI IMG/M metagenome (GOLD analysis project Ga0316197, IMG submission 204939) | Coastal sediment microbial communities from Oude Bieten Haven, Netherlands - site A oxic | ecosystem: Environmental > Aquatic > Marine > Coastal > Sediment | place: Netherlands... | reverse complement strand
ATAGAGTGAGACCATGGATCCCCGTTTCTTATTGGGATGCCTGACGGGCATAGTGGGCACGACGAAACTCGCAAGATATCTACTGAGAAGTAAGGTAACATCCAGAAAAAGAAATTAAAGTCCAAAATCAAAGTCAGAATTTATTCTGTGTCAAGGATAGAAGGATCTAACCAAGAAAAATGAAAACTTCTGTGCTGTAGCAACAAGATATAATAAATCTGTTTTTATCTGAGTAATCTACAGGAATGCTGACATTGTAATTCTATAACAATCTCAATGCATCTGACTAAGTTCAACTACAGAGTTATATTCATAACTCTAAGTTTCAGTTATGCGACAAAAAATTAAGTTTTAACTCTGTGAGCCTCAGTGATCTCTGGGTCTCTGTGTTGATAAAGTCTTTAATCCATGTTCTATGGGTTAAAGTTATCGGAGGTGAAATTTATGCTTATAAAAAATAAATCAGATCCAATTATTCATATTAGGAGTGTACTAGAAAGAAGAGATCTCAATTCAATAGACAAGGTTATCCTTACCTCTATATTAATAGAACCCTATATTCAAGTAGAATTTTCTCCAACAAAATATTCTAAATATTTAGGGATTTCCAGAAGTGGGATAAATTACTCTATTGTCAGATTAAAAAGTTTAAAGATCTTAAAGGAGTATAAAAAAGAAAAACTTTATAAAATAAAGTCTAAATATACCTTAGATTGTAAATCTTTGTAGATTACTGTAATTTAAAACCTTTTTAAAGCTTAAAAAGGTCCACCATATGGACGATTTGTCCATGAGGTGGACCTTTAGTGTTTCTGGTGGACAAATCTATTTTTTGCCTCTCAACCCCAATAGTACCAGCGAAAAAATGAAGTTCTTATTTGGATTCTAAGCGAATTACCTATACAGTTACAAGGGGAAGTTTTTAGGAGGGCTTAGAAAGGGAATCAGAGGGTATTTTTGAAGTAGAATGACTATAAATTTCGCTTAAACCAAGAAAAAAGTTTTCTTTTTTCTACACAAACATCTGCTGCAACAAGCCCTTTTTAAATTCGTTCATCTTATCTATTTCAATGTCTATTACTTCTAATTTTCTGTCAATAGTAGAAAGAAAGTTGGCTATTTTTTCTTGTTCTTCAAAACAAGGAAGTTTAACACTACACATGCCTATTTCCCCTAGGTTTATCTTTTTAGGAAACGCTACATGGATAGTTCTTTTCCATAATTCTTTTTGAAAAAAATTAGATTGAATTAAAAAATTTAAATATTTTGAATTAAAGCTAGGACTAGATTTAATAACTGCTAGACTTCCATAAAAACTTGCATTAACATCCCAATCTATTAATTTCACTTCTCCAATACTACCTATTCTAGTCATAAGGATATCATTTTTTTCAAGTTTGACCCTTTTATTTTCTTTTTCAAAGAATTCTTTAGAGATAAATTTAGTTTTTTCAAATTGGTTAGATGTGACATGCTCAACACTATAAAATGGAATTCCTTCTTCAATGTATTTAGGAGTGTGATGCGTTCCATCATAAGAAGAAGTTATTTTCCCTAATTTCTTTTCCTCCCATTCAGGATATGAGTTACCATTATTGCCCTTGAACCTTAGCTCCTGTGAGAATATCTTTTCTATTATTCCTTTCTTATATTCCCCTAAGGGCTTTTTCTTCTTCTGAAGCTTTTCTATCTTAGCATCTACAGAGAAAAGGAAGGAGGTTATTTTTTCTTGTTCTAGGAATTTAGGAATAGTTATTTTTAGTCTAGATAAATTCCCCTTAGAAATGCTCAGTACAGATGTTCCTGTGGCTAGTTTTTTAATTTGTAATCTTATGTCTGCTGTTTGCATTAAATATCCCGAATATCCTAGCGCCATTTGATTTTTTTCATCTCTTGCAATATATGTATGAAGTCCAGCTAATAATTTTTGATTATCTAAATTCATCAACTCTATTGTTTTCCCTATATCGTTATAGTTTTCAGAAGTATCTGAAATGATTAAGTCTTTTTGCTTACAAAATTGTTCTGCTTTAATTTTTGTAAGATCAACGTCTAAATTTATAAATGGAACATCTTCATTTCTTATATCAAAATTAGGTCTAAATTTTGTATGGATATCTCCATAATGAATATTTTTTATATTTATATCTTCATAATTTAGTAAAGCTCTCGATAGGTGATTTCTCCCATAAAAACTATATATATCACTAAATTTTTTAACCTTCCACTCCCCACTAAACTCTAAAAACCTTAACTTTGGTTTTATATTTATCATAGCAACCACCTATATCATGGGAGCTTCTATTCCAAGCTCCTCACAGTATCTTTTGATTTCATCATCTATGTCTAATAGATCTTCATCTAGTACTTTGATCTCTTTGGCTACCTCTGATAGGTTCACTGGATCTTCCTCTTCAAAAGTATCTACATATCTAGGTATATTTAGGTTGTAGTCGTTTTCTACTATCTCTTCCATAGTAGCCAGATGGGAAAATTTATCTTGTTCTTCCCTGTCTTTATAAGTTTTTATTATCTTATCTACATCTGTATCTCTCAGGTAGTTTTGGCTTTTATTTTTCTGAAATAATTTACTTGCATCTATGAACAGTATGTTGTCATGGACTCCTCTACATTTTTTAAATACCAATACACAGGTAGAAATAGATGTACCGTAAAAAATACTAGCAGGTAATCCTATAACTGCATCCAGATAGTTTTTTTCTTCCAATAGATATTTTCTGATAATTCCCTCGGAATTTCCTCTAAATAAAACTCCATGGGGAAGTACAACAGCCATAGTTCCATTTTCATCCAAATGAGATATCATATGCAGGATAAAGGCAAAATCTGCTTTAGTTTTAGGTGCTAACTTACCGTATTCAGAGAATCTCTCATCCAATAGAAATGTCGGATCAGCAGTCCAGTGAGCAGAGAATGGAGGGTTAGCAACTATTGCCTCAAACTTTTTCTCCAAGTGATGTGGTTCTTCCAAGGTATCTCCTTGTTTTATATCAAAGTTACCAATTTTAATATCGTGTAAAATCATATTCATGCGAGCTAAGTTGTAAGTTGTTGTATTTAATTCTTGACCGTCAAAGTGTGACACCTCTGTTTCTTTTGAGACCCTAAGAAGTAGAGAACCTGAACCACAGGTAGGGTCGTATACAGATTTTATTTTATCTTTCCCAATAGTTACCAGTTTTGCCAGTATTTTGGATACTTGTTGTGGAGTATAAAATTCCCCTGATTTTTTTCCTGCACCTGCTGCAAATTTTCCAATAAGATATTCATAGGCGTCTCCAAGAATATCCATCTCTGTATCATCAAATTTGAAATCTATTTCATCTAGATGTTTAATAACTTCTGAGATTAATTTATTTTTTTGTTGCACAGTTCTTCCGAGCTTTGTAGAAGTTAGATTCACGTCCTCGAATAATCCTATAAATTCATGTTCACTCCTATGGCCAAATGTAGATTCCTCCACAAGTTTCAAGGCTTTATCTAGATCTTCTATGACTATCTCTTTAGCCTTAGCTTTCATAGCTATGTTATGAAATAGATATTGTGGCTCTATAAAATATCCCAGAGATTCCACAGCTTTTTCTTTTAGTTCTTGCATAAGTTCAGAGTTTTTTGAGATCTCCATGAAGTTCTCATACCCTCTACCTAATTTGTTCATTGCAAAAGTTTCTATCTTTTCAGACAGAAACTTAAAAAATATAAATCCTAATATATAGTTTCTAAATTCATCGGCATCCATATTGCCTCTAAGCTGATTTGCGATAGCCCAGAGTTTTTTTTCTAACTCTTGTTTGTGTTGTGACATTTTAGTTACTCCTTTAAAATTCTATGTTTTCAAGGATAGCTTCACTCTGTATGCTTATATATATACCCTTTACTTTATATAAAGTATATATCATAAAGCTACGGTAGTCCATAAATAATAGTGTGGATATTTGTCGCCACGGGAGAGTGGCGATAGCCGAGAGAGGGTCAAATAGGAACGCGGATGTATAAATACATACACGGATAAAAAGCTATGAAGAAGCAGGATTTAAATATTTTGGTAAAACAAGAGAAAAACTAGTCACGAAGATAGACGACGGGTATATGAGTATTAATTTTGTTCATACTTAATGAAAAAAATTAAATATATAAATCTCTTTATTGTTTAAACAAAAAGATTTAAATGTCTAACGAATGAACACGAAGAAATAAAAAAGAGTATAGAGAACAGAGTATAGAGAATAGATAAGGTTTTAACCAAAAAAGGAGACTTCTGTGTAATAGCAGTATGAGGTTATAAATTAGTGTAGATCGGTGGCAAAAAAAGGTTTAAAACCCCAAGAGAAAGAATTATCTGTGTAGATCAGAGAGCTTTCTGTGTCCGCAATATTCTTAGTTTATAGAATAAACTCTAGAATTATTGGTGATGCCCATATCGGGTAGTCTCGAAGAGATCTGCGTGCTATGAATTTAAAAGATTCTCTTAACGATGATTAGCGTCATTAGCGGTAGAAGAAGGTTAAAGATTAATTTAAAACTTGGACACGGAGATACACAGAGAGGAAAAAGAGAGAGAACTCAGAGAAAACTCTGTGAACCTCTCATCTTGACTCAGTGAGTCTCTGTGACAAAAAGAAGGCTTTTGTGGCTCTGCATTGAAGGATTTTATTCGTATAAGGAACTAGGTTTTATTTTAGGCTTAGGAATAGATCGTTTGCTTCTATGATTTCTTCTGCTATTTTTATTAATTTCTTATTTTTATTCTTGCTCATACTTTGTAGTTTTTCAAAGGCTTCTCCCTCTGAGAGTTTATTACGTTCTACTAAAATTATTTTAGCTTTGTCTATGATCTTTTTAGATTTTAGATTTTCCTTTACTTTAAATAATTCTTTTCTTAGGTCTAGTGAATCTTTATATCTAGACATAGCTATCTGTATAGCTGCATATAGTTCATCTTTTTGTATTGGCTTTATTAGATAATAAAAGATATTTAATTTTGAGCTTTGGTCTATATAGTCATTATTATAACTACTAGTAATTATAGATGGAATATTATAGCTTTCATTTATTTTTTTTATGGCTTCTAGACCATTTATTTTTGGCATGTTTATATCTGATATTATAAGATCAGGTTTATATTTATCAGCTGCTATGATTAGTTCTCCACCAGTAGTTGCAGTATCAACCACAGTATGACCTAGTAATTCTAGGTTATTTTTTATACCTATGGCACACAAAAACTCATCTTCTGCTAATAATATTTTTAAGTTTTTCATAATTGTCTCCTTTTATAGCTATTGTTTAGGTATCTTTATTATAGATTTACTATTATTTTCATAAATTTTAAAATGAAATGTTCCTTTTAAGTCGTGATTAATAAGACCTTTTATTAATGATAGACCAAAGGAATTATTATTTTTATTTTTTGTAGAGTTATTAGTGCCTTTATCTTTAAAAATAAAGTAGTAATAGTTAAAGGTAGATGACATCTTTATCGTTAAGTTTGAACTAATATTTTTATCAGTAAAAGAATGCTTTATAGAGTTTGATATAAGTTCATTAAAAACTAAAGATAGTGAGACAGCTTTTGTATGCGGATAGAAAAAATCTTTTAGATAGAGGTCTATATCTACATTATGTAAAAATACATTGTTTGATTTTATTAGTTCCTCTATGATCTCTCTAAGATTTAAAGTTTCTGCATAGTTTGTACTATAGCATAGTTTTTTATGTACTAGAGAGATACTATTAATTCTATTAGTTATTTTATCTAGTGTTTCCTTTGTTTCTATAGAACTTGTTATTGATTTTTCTATATCCACTAAATTTATTATAGATTGTAAGTTGTTCTTTATCCTATGGTGAGCTTCATTTAAAATCAAGTGATTATTACTAGTCGTAGTATTTTCTAAAAACATTGAGATATGTCTCGAAAATAGTTTTAATGGAGCTTTAAATTTATTATAGATAAGGTTTTTTTCTTGGAGATTTAATAGTAGATCTATCCTATAGACCATTACAAGAACTCCCACATGTTTTTTCTTTGAAAATATTGGGTTTATAACAATAGTATTAATTTTGCTAGAGGATTTGATCCCTTCCAATAGAAAATCTCTTGTGTTGTAGATAATTAATTTATTGGATTTTAGGTGTTTATCTCGGAAAGTTATATAGTTTGTTCTATCATAGAGAGAGTTTATATTGTGATCTATATCAAAAAAAACAGAAAAACATGTATCACATGAAAATAGTTTTTTTGCTTCATCGACTACCTTTTCTTTGAGAGTGCTAATATCATCTTCCTTATCTATTTTATCTAGAGATGAAAACAATGATTTATGGATATTTTTATTTAATAAAAAATTTTCAAAATATTTAGGGTTATTAAAAAACATCTTACTTGTAATGTATTTTAAAGTTTCAGTTTCTCCAATGAAGTTAATCAGAAATTCTCTTTGATAACTTTCAAAATAAAAGTTATTAGTAAAAATAAAAATCTTTTTATTTTCTTTAACTAGGTGATCTAAGAATTTATAAAAATAGTCTTTAACTTTATCATTATATAGATCCATAAAAACTGGGAAAGCGATAACTTTATATTTTTTTATATCTGTATAAAAAGAAGCTAATTTTACTACAAAAATCTCTTCTTTAGTAAGGGCAGAAGTATCCTTACTTAAAAGAGATTCACAGTTAAATATTTTTAAGATATTAGAAGATTCTAAAAGATTTCTTTTTTTGTCTATAAAGAGATTAAAAAATATTTTTGGGTAATTTTTTATAAAAATATTTTCAGCTACACTAATATTATTAAATATATTTATATTTGGATCAAAGAACTTTCCTTTTATATTTTTTTTTGAATCTATAGATAGTGATATTTCATTATTTGAGTAAGTTAAGATAGTATTATTAATATAGATAATATTAACATTACTAAAAACATTTAATTTTATCTCAAAAGTTGTATTTGAAAAGGTTATATTCAAAGACTTCACCTCATATTATTATTTTAGATATTATACCACAAAAATCTAATATATTAAAAATATCAAATATCATTTGACAATTAAATGTATTTAAAGTATTATTTTAATATAAGATGTTCTATTATAGATAGATCTAAGAACTTGTTTATGGTAGATGAGTTCTAAAAAAATATGGTTATGGTAGCCTAAACAAAGTTTGTTTTTACATTCTCTGTTTAGGTTTTTTTGGTTTTATTAGAAAAGTTTTTATTATAGAAGGGAGAATTATGAAGGTTGAGGTAAAGGGCATAAAGAAATCCTTTGGGAAAGTAAATGTACTAAAAGGAGTTGATTTAACTATCGACAATGCACAGATCCATGCTCTTATGGGAGAAAATGGAGCCGGAAAATCCACACTAATAAAGGTACTTACAGGAGTTCATCAAAAAGATAGCGGAAGCGTAAGTATAGATGGTATAAAGATAGATATAAAAAATATAAAAGAAGGACAAGAGTTAGGAATAGCTTATGTTCATCAAGAGTTAAATGTAATAAAAGAGTTATCTATAATAGATAATATCTTTTTAGGAAGAGAATTAAGGGGAACAAAGGGAATGTTAGACATAAAAGCTATGTATGATAAGACCCTAAGGGTGTTAAAACAATTAAACCTAGAAATAGACCCTAAAACAGCTATGAAAAATCTTAGCGTAGGATCCCAACAAATGATAGAGATAGCAAAAGCATTACTTCAAGATGCAAAATTAATTATACTAGATGAACCTACAGCAGCCCTTACAAATAAAGAAATAGATATACTGTTCTCTATAATTAGGAAACTTCAAAAAAATGGAGTAAGCTTCCTCTATGTTTCCCATAGAATGAATGAGATTTTTGAACTTTCTCAAAAGATAACTGTGTTAAGAGATGGTAAATATATAGGAACAGAAATAACAAAGGATATAAATGAGGATAGACTAGTAGAGATGATGACTGGTAAAACAGTAGATAACCTATTTGAGAATAAAGGAACTCCATCAAAAGAAAAGATACTAGAAGTATCAAACTTTAAAAAAAGTGGACAATTTGAAGATGTTTCTTTTGATCTATATAAAGGTGAAGTACTTGGGTTTTCTGGACTCATGGGGTCTGGAAGATCAGAAATTATGCACTGTCTATTTGGAAGTGAAAAACTAGATAGTGGAAGAATAAAAATAGAAGGTAAAGACACAAAGATAGAAAAGCCCTTAGATGCATATAAAAATGGGATTGCTTTTGTAACAGAGGACAGAAAGGAACAAGGATTAATCTTAAATTTTTCTATAAGTGATAATATCATTCTTCCATCTTTGAAAAAGGTTAAAAACCTATTTGTAGATGATAAAAAAATAAAGGAAATAAGTAGAAAACAAATAAAAAAACTTAAGGTAAGATGTACCGATGATAATCAATTAGTAAAAAATTTGAGTGGTGGTAACCAACAAAAGATTGTATTATCCAAATGGATAGAAACAAATCCTAAAATCCTAATATTAGATGAACCTACTAGAGGTGTAGATATTGGAGCTAAAAAAGAAATTTATGACATTATAAATAAATTAAAGGAAGATGGAGTATCTATTATATTAGTATCTAGTGAACTGTCTGAGGTAGTAGGATTATCAGATAGAGTAGCAGTGATGCACAATAAAAAACTAGCGAAGATATTTGATACTAAACCATTTAATCAAGACAAAATATTAAAAACAGCATTTTTAGGAGAGGATTATATTGGATAAAAGTATAAAAATAAAAAAGGGAAACCTTGCCAATAAAAAAGGATATATAGAAAGATTTGGTTTAGCAGCATTGCTTTTAGGATTATCTGGATTTTTTACTATGTTAAACAGTAATTTTATCACACTATATAATATTCAAAATATATTTAAACAATCTGCAATAAATGGCCTTATCGCTTATGGTATGACATTTGTTATTCTTCTTGGATGTATTGATTTATCAGTAGGGTCGATATTAGCACTTGTAGGATATTTAGTAGGAAATTTGATAGTTTTATTTCAAATTCCTGTTGGAATAGCTATTATAATGGGATTAATGTTAGGAATTATATTAGGAATTATAAATGGATGTTTAGTAGCTAAAGTAAAGTTACAACCATTTATAGCAACTCTTATTACAATGACAGTATATAGAGGAATAACTCTAATTATCTCAAATGGACTACCAGTAAGAAACTTAGATAAAGCATCACCATTTATAGGGTTATTAAATAAGGGAAAGGTAGGAATATTTCCTATATCTATGATAATTTTTGTAGGTGTATTAGGTATACTTTGGGTCTTACTTCATAAGACTGTATTTGGTAGACATCTATATGCTACTGGGGGAAACGAAGAAGCTGCAAGATTATCTACTATACAAACAAGTAAAATAAAAATAAAAGGATATGCAATAAGTGGGTTTTTATCTGCTGTAGCAGCTATATTATATATTTCTAGATACAATTCTATCTATCCAAATGCAGGACAAGGAGCAGAACTAGATGCTATAGCCGCAGTAGTAATAGGTGGAACCAGTATGTCAGGTGGAAAAGGATTAATAACAGGAACATTTATAGGGGCACTTATTATAGGTGTATTAAATAATGGTCTAAATTTACTTGGTATTTCATCATTTTATCAAGAAGTCATAAAGGGGTTAGTAATATTATTAGCAGTAGTAGCAGATAAAAGAAAAAAAATATAGAAAAGGGAAGGTGTATTATGAAAAAAACATTATTAAGTTTGGTTGCAATCAGTTTATCAGTTATGTTTATAGGTTGTGGATCAAAGAAAGAGGAAAAACCAAAGATTGCTATACTTATGTCAAATCGTTCAAATGAGTTCTTTGGAGTATTGGAAGGTAGCGCAGTAAAAAAAGCTGAAGAACTAGGGTATGATGTAGAAGTTTATGATGCTTCAAATGATGCAACAAAACAGCCAGGTCAAGTAGAAGATGCAATAGCTAAAGGAGTAGATGCTATTATAATTAATCCATTAAACGAAGATGCTACACAATCTGTATTAAATGATGCTACAGATAGAGGAATACCTATAGTAACTGTAGATACTACAGTAAATGGAGTAGATCTATTAGCAGAAGTAGCTACAGATAATGAAGATGGTGGGAAATTTGCAGGAGAATGGATAACAAAATTATCTAATGTAGAACCAGAAAAATTAAATGGAATTATTCATATGAGAGGTATCGATGGACATACAGCTCATATTACTAGATATAAAGGATTTAGAGATTATCTTACTTCAGAAGAAGCTGGAGAAAAATGGAATAAATTGGTAAATGAGAAAGAGAAATATATAGAGTTAACTGGTGATTTTGCACAGGATACAGCTCAAAATGTACTTGAAGCTAAATTAAGTGCATTAGATCCAAATGGAAAGTATATAATATATGCTGAAAATGATGTTATGGCTATTGGTTGTATCGGGGCTATTGAAAATGACTCTAGATTTGATATTTCAAACTTTAAAATAATAGGTTTTGATGGTTCTAGTGAAGGAAAAAAACTTGTAGATCAAGGCAAAATGGTAATAACAGTTGTTCAAGACTTTAAATTCATTGGAAAAAAATCTGTTGAGGTTGTTAATGATTATCTAAAGAATGAAAAGAAACCAGAAATGAGCTCAATACCTGTAGAAGTAGTAATGTATCCAGAAGATCAAAATCCAAGAAAATAATCTGAAATCCCGTATTTTACGGGATTTCTTTAAATTAAAGATAGGGGGGAAAATATGTATTTAGGTATAGATCTTGGAACATCTGCTATAAAATTATTATTAGTAGATAATGATGGTGAAATAATAGAAAGTGTTTCAAAGGATTATCCAGTAAGTTATTTAAATGGAAACTGGGCAGAACAAAATCCTATGGATTGGTGGAATGCCTGTTACGATGGACTAAAAGAAATTAAAAATAAAAATAAAATTAAGGGAATTTCATTTTCAGGACAAATGCATGGTTTAGTAATTCTGGATAACGAAGACAAGGTGATAAGACCTGCTATCATATGGTGTGATCAAAGAACAGTAGCAGAATGTAAAGAACTAAATAGTCATTCAATAGATATAAAAGAGATCACAGGAAATGAGGTACTTACAGGTTTTACTTTACCAAAATTATTATGGATCAAAAATAATGAAATAGAAAATTTTAAAAAAATATCAAAAATAATGCTTCCAAAAGATTTTATTGCATATAAGTTAAGTGGAGTATTTGCTACAGATTATTCAGATGCCTCTGGAATGTCTATTATGAATATAAAGAAAAAGCAATGGTCTAAAAAAATATTAAATCTTATGGAAATAAAGTGTGAGAACCTACCGTCACTATATGAATCTTTTGAAGTAATAGGAAAGGTAAAGAATGATATTGCAAATAAACTAGGATTACCAAATAGTATAAAAATAATAATTGGTGGTGGAGATCAGGCAGTAGGAGCAGTAGGAGTAGGAGCAGTAAAAGAAGGAATACTCTCTGTAGCTTTAGGTACGTCAGGAGTTGTATTTGCTTGTAGTGATATATTTATAAGAGATGAAAAATTTAGACTTCATTCTTTTTGTCACTCTAATGGTAAGTATCACCAAATGGGAGTAACACTATCAGCTAGTGGGGCTTTAAAATGGTGGGTAGAAGGAGTGAATAAAGAAAAAAATTATGAAAAATATACATTGGATGCTTCAAAGGTAAAACCAGGATCCAATAATCTTTTTTTCTTGCCTTACTTAATGGGAGAAAGGACTCCACATAATGATCCTGATGCAAGGGGAACATTTATTGGAATAACTCCAACTCATACTAAAGCAGATATGACAAGAAGCATTATAGAAGGTGTTTCTTTTGCACTTATGGACACACTATCTCTCTTAAAGGATATGAATATTCCAATAGATAGTATAAGAATAAGCGGTGGTGGATCTAAGAGTGAGCTATGGAAGCAGATACTCGCAGATATATTTGGACATGAGATTGTTTCGATAAATTCATCTGAGGGACCAGCTTTAGGAGCTGCAATACTTGCTATGGTAGGATGTAAAGAGTTTAGTAATGTAGAAAAGGCATGCGAAGTAATTATAAAAGAAACAAACAGAGTAAAACCTAGTAAAAATAGAGAAATATATAAAACCTTATACTCAAAGTACAAAAAAATATATCCTTTAATAAAAGATGTTTATAAGGTTATTAGATAGAGTCAAAAAAAATAGGAGGTAGATATAGCTATACTGTAGATTGTAGTAAATTTTAACTAAAATAAGGCCACTCACGCTACCTTTAAGGGTATTTTTAAACCCCTTAAGGTCACTGGGTGGCCTTTTCTATTTGATGCCTCTCTATCCCAATATTACCAATGGAATTAAAGCTTTCTTATTTGCTGTATTTGGATAGTGAAGGTGTAATCTCAAGGGGAAGTTTTTAGGAGAGCTTAGAGGGCGAATCAGAGGTTTTTTAAAGTAAGAAGTAAAAAGTAAAAGTAAGGTATAAGAAGTGAAAAATAGGATCTAAGATATTTAAAAGCTAAAAAAACTAGTCACGAATTACACGAATGAACACGAAGAAAAAAAGAGAATAGATAGGATTCTAACCCAAAAAAAGGTTTAAAAAATCTGAGTAAGTCTGCGTAATCTGTGACAAAAAATAAGATTCAACTTTGTGAACCTCTCATCTTGCCTCGGCGAATCTCTACAGGAATGGTGACATTGTAATTCCATAACAATCTCATGCATCTGACTAAGTTCAACTACAGAGTTATATTCATAACTCTAAGTTTCAGTTATGTGTCTCAAAAATCTCTTAGTGTACTTTCTAGTTACTCCTTTGTGGGCTTTGTGTAAGGAATTGGGCATTAAATTATCCGTGTAAATTAGTGCAATTCGTGACAGGGTTTCAAAATGTTGCAGAGGTAATTCATGAATTACCCGTATGATGAAATATTAGACATAATTTGTATCCAATAGATTTCTTTAAAAATTATGTTTAAGGTTGTATTTTTATAGGGAATAGTATATTATTTCATGTAGCAGATATATGGTACAACAATATCACTTTGATATTGCCCTATAAAAGCAAAGAAAACGAAGGAATAAAATTTGGGGTGATTTAATGAGATTAGAAAAAAAAATGATTATATGTATGTCAGGATTAGTATTAGTGGTCATGTTTATTTTACAATTTATCTTCTTTAAAAACATTTGTAAATTAGTATATGAGAATAGAAAAAATAATTTAAATATTTATTCTAAAGTTCTTTCTCTTGATCAAATTGTTGCTGAAAATTTATATTTAAAGAATAAAGAAAACATTAATAAACACATGTTAACTATTTGGCCAAGGCTGATAAATTTAAATTCAGTTAAAATTTTAGATTCATCAGGAGAGGTCTATTTTTACAAAAATAATAAAGATCTTTTAAAACCGAATATAGATTATGAATGGGGATTGCGAGGCATGGTTAAAAAGAAATATAAAATTCATAATTCTAAGAATAAATATCTCCAAAAATTTGTCTCAATAACTTATAAAAATAAGTTAGTTGGGATGGTACAAGTAAAAGGGTACCATAACAAAAATAAAGGATTAAGAAATTTATTCATTGAAGAAATAATAATTGGAATTATTTTGATATTTAGTATATGTGTTTTATTATCTATCTTTTTAGCAAAGAATATAAAAGCTCAAATTTTTGGATACGAACCTTTAGAAATTGCAAATATTCATATTGAAAGACAATTGATTTTTGATAGTCTTAGTGATCAAGTAGTGACATTAGACAATTATGGAAAATTCACTAAAACGAATGAAAAAGCTAAAATAAATTTTAATGAAAAAGATAAGAATGTTCTTAGAAAGCTATATGACGAAGTACTTCTTAAAGAAGAAAAGCATATATTTAATAGGAGAATAGTTTTATCTAGCGGAAGAGTTTTTATAAATTGTATTAAGATAACTCAAGGTAGAGATAAGTTTGAAATTTTATTTATAATAAAACAAGAAGAAGGAATTAAAAAAATTGCCCAAGAGATAACGGGAGTAACTCAAATAATAAACTCTATGAGAGCTAATGTACATGAATTTAAAAATAAAATTCATGTAATTTCAGGGTTATTAAAATTGGAAGAATATGAAGAAGTAAAAAAATATGTTTCAAATATAAGAATAAAGCTAGATGAAGAAAATAATGAAGTTCAAAAAATTGAAGACCCTGTTATTAAAGCTTTACTCTTGACTAAGATTAGTTTAGCGAAAGAAAAGCAAATATTTTTAAATATTAAAAATAATAGTAATCTTATGAAACAACATAATAATATTAATTCTGATGACCTTATAGTTATTATAGGAAATTTAATTGAAAACGCTATGGAATCTTATGGTTTAAATGTCACACTAAAAAAAGAAATTAATATAAAATTATCAGAGGATGAAAATAAAATTCATATTTTTGTCACAGATAATGGCGAGAAAATACTTAATATAAATAGGATTTTTCAAATGGGTTATTCTTCAAAAGGGGAAAAACGAGGATCAGGATTAGCTTTAGTTAAAAATTTAGTTTCTTTATATGGTGGCAAAATCAACATTATGGATGAACAAACACAAAAAACATTTTATATTGAATTAACTAAGGAGGTATAATTAATGATAAATGTTGTAATTATAGAAGATGACCCTATGGTAGGTATGATAACAAAAAAAATAATTGATTCTGAAAAAGAATTTAATGTTAGTAAAATTTTCATTAAAGGAGAAGGAGTTGTAGATTATCTTATAAATAATCAGGTTGAGTTAATTATTTTAGATATGCATCTTCCTGACATGGAAGGCCTAGATATTTTACAAGAGTTGAGAAAAAAAGAAATAGAAAAAAATATTTATACAGAGGCTATATTTGTTACTGCTTCTAATAATAAAATTCATATTGAAAAAGCTTTTAATCTAGGGATCATAGATTACTTGATTAAACCTTTTGAATTTGATCGGTTAAAAAAAGCTTTAGAAAGATATTTAATTAAAAAATCAACTAAAAGGCTAAAAAAAGATCTCCTTACACAAGAAGAGCTCGATTCATTTTATCATGCTAAAACCGCTGATGAAACAGAATTACCTAAAGGAATATGTAAAAAAACATTAGATAAAGTTTTAGATACTCTCTTATTAGATCCTACGAAGGAGTCATCATCTAAAGAAATTGCAAAGAAAGTAAAGGCTAGTAGTATTACAGTAAAAAAATATTTAGATTATTTAAGTGAAATAAAAAGAATTAAAAGTAATGTTTATTATGGAACAGTTGGAAGACCAGAGGTGAAGTACAAAATATAAATTTTTTTATATTTTAAATTATTGAAAGAGAGTTTTATTACTCTCTTTTTTTATATTTAATTTATATAGTCGAATTGTAAAAAATTTTTAATTTAAACAAGTTATTTTATTTAGTTTATTTAGTTTATTACTTTCTTTATTTTCTTAATGTTTAAAAAAAAGTCTAAAGAATGTATACTTCTCTGTATAAGTTTTTAATACTTTAGTCTTGTGTAAAGGGAAAATGCTTACATAACTCTTAAAAAGTATTAAAAAAAGAAACTATCGTAGTATTGTAAATTAGTTTTTGGAGGGTTTTATGTTAGAGAGGCAAATTATAGAAAAAATTTTTAAAACAGCTTTGGTGAGTGGAGATTTTGCAGAGATATTTTTTGAAGAAAAAAATACATTTTCACTTACTTTATCATCACAAAAGATAGAGAAAGTTCTGTCTGGAAATGATTTTGGAGTTGGGATAAGGATTTTAGATAGATCAAATGTGGTTTATGGATATACAAATAATTTAAATAATGAGAATTTACTTTTGATTACAAAAAAATTAGTTGATTCATTGGAAAAAAAAGAAATTTTAGAAAAGGGAAAAGTAGGGAAAGCTACAGTGGAAGTAAATGAACATAAGATAAAAAGGATGCCAAACACAGTGCCTGTGAAAGAAAAAGTGGCATTGTTGAAAAAAATAGATGAAGTAGCTAGAAAGTATGATGAAAAAATTAAACAGGTAGAAGTATCATATTTTGATACTGTTCAAAATATTAAAATAATTAATTCAGAAGGATTAAACACAACGGATACTAGAGTTCATACTAGAGTAAGTGTGAACTGTATTGCGAAGGATGGAGAAAACGTACAAACTGGTTCATCTGCTCCAGGGGGACAGAAAGGATTTGAGTTTTATAGTGAGGATGTAGATGTAATAGAAGTTGCAAAGGAAGCAGCAAGACAAGCTATAACACTTTTATCTGCTGATGATGCTCCTAGTAAAGAGATGACCGTTATTATGGAAAATGGGTTTGGGGGAGTAATATTCCATGAAGCTTGTGGACATGGTTTAGAAGCTACATCTGTTGCAAAAAAATTATCTGTATTCACAGATAAAATTGGAGAAAAAGTAGCTAGTAGTTGTGTGACTGCAATTGATGACGGAACTATAATCAATGGATGGGGGTCTTTTAATATCGATGATGAAGGTATTAAAGCTAAAAAAAATATCTTGATAAAAGATGGAATTTTGCAAGGATATATGATAGATAGATTGGGAGCTATAAGAATGAAAGAAAGGTCATCTGGTTCTGGGAGAAGAGAATCATATAAATTTGCTCCTACGTCTAGAATGACAAATACATTTATTGCTCCTGGAACTTCTACTTTAGAGGATATGTTAAAAGATGTAAAGGTTGGATTATACGCAAAATCAATGGGTGGAGGAAGTGTAAATCCAACAACTGGAGATTTTAATTTTTCAGTGAGGGAAGGTTATTTGATAGAAGATGGTAAAATTACAACTCCTGTAAAGGGAGCTACTCTAATTGGAAGCGGTCCTAAAATTTTACATAAGATCGATATGGTAGGTGATAACCTATCTTTTGCTCAAGGAATGTGTGGGTCAGCCAGTGGAACTATTCCAGCTGATGTAGGTCAGCCTAGAATAAGAGTTTCATCGATCACAGTAGGAGGGAAAAAATAGTTATGAACTATACTAATTTATTTAATAGAGCTAAAGAAAAAAATATAGAGGAGTTAGAAGTTTATTTTTCTAGAAGTGGTTCTACTTCAATTAAATTGTTTAACTCCGAAGTAGAGGAATATAGAGTGTCTGATGTTTCAGGAATCTCGTTAAAGGGAAAATACAATGGTAAAGCAGGTTCTGTATATACTGAAGAGATATCAGAACAAAAAGCACTTAATTTATTGGATCAATTGATATTAAATGCTTCAATTGTAGAAACAAATGAGGAGTTTTCATTATTTGAAGGGAGTAAAAATTATCCAAAAGTAAAAACTTTTAGTGAGGGTATAAAAGATATAAAAACTTCTACTAAGATTGAACTACTTAAAAAAATAGATGAAAAGGTAAGGAATTATGAAAATATAGATACTCTCCAAGCTTTAGTTTTTATTGAGAATGAAAATGAAACAAAAATAATTAACTCAAAAAATCTAAATTTAGAAAAAAAGGACAATGCTATCTTAATTTACTGCTATGCTGCAGCTAAAAAAGAGGATGAAATCACAACAGGTGGAGAGTTCATCTTAACCAATGATATTAACAATATCGATGTAGAAGAGTTTGCTAAAAAAGTAGCTTTAAATGCAACAAATAAATTAGGTGGAGAGAAAGCTGATTCTGGAAAATATAAAACTATTCTTTCAAATGAAGTTGTAGCTGACCTATTAGAAGTTATGAGTTCTAGTTTTTCAGCTGAAGATGTTCAAAAAGGAATGTCTAGATTAGAGGGGAAATTAGGAGATCCTATATTTTCTGAAAATATTACCATAACAGATAAACCATTAGTGGATTTTGGTCCTCATTCAACATCATTTGATGATGAAGGAGTAGCGGCATCTAATAAAATTATTGTTGAAAATGGAGTATTGAAAACTTTTTTACACAACAGAAAAACAGCTAAAAAAGATGGATTAAAGAGTACTGGAAATGGATTCAAAGCAGGATTTAAAGGATTAGTAGCAGTTAAGCCAACTAATTTTTCAATTAAAAATGGAGAATTATCTTTGGAGGAACTAACTAGCAAGGTAGAAGATGGGATATATATAGACGATCTATCAGGAATCCATGCAGGATTAAATCCAGTTACTGGAGATTTTTCCCTACAGGCAGGTGGATTTTTAATTAAAGATGGAAAGTTAGAGAATCCTATTAACTTAATAACCGTTGCTGGAAATTTTTTTGAGGTGCTAAAAGACGTAAATGATCTTGGAAATGACTTTAAATATAGTCATTCAGGGGTAGGGGCCCCATCATTATTTATAAATGAACTGAGTATATCAGGGAAATAAAAAAATAACAACTTTAAAATGAATTTATTATTAAGTAATTTCACTTAAATCTTTTATCTATAGAAATATAGACTAAATATATATTATTTTACTAGGGAGGAAAAAATGTTTTTAAAAAGCAAGAAATTTATGTTAACTTCATTGTTTGTTTTGAGTAGTACAATTTATGCGGATGGGCTAGAAAATAGTAACGCAAAGCACAAATCTAACACTCAAAATCAACCTACAAATTCTAAAATTGAAAGAAAAACTACAACGAGTGATTCTTTCGAGAGAAAAAAAATCTATCATACTAAATATTTTAAAATCTATTATGATCAAAACAGTGTTAAACAGGCTCAAGAATTAATTAGGGTAGCCGATCAAATAGCAGAAGTACAGTGTAAGTTATTTAAGATGGAAATTCCACAAGATGTCAAAATTTATGTTATGGATACTCAAGATAATTCCAATGCGTTTTCTACAGGTTATGGAATTCATTTATTCGTTACAAATAATGGAGGTATTACAAATGAATATAAAGACTATATCCCTTATTTATTTTCTCATGAATTAACACATGAATTATTAGATTATAAAGTGCAAGAGAATGGTATAAATAAATATATTCCATTAAGTGATGGTATCGTTAAACATGCTACTATTCCAAGATGGTGGACAGAAGGAATGGCTGTTTTAGTTGAAAGTATGATTTCTCAAGGTGGGGGAAGAACATTTGATCCAGCATTTATAGCTATTGCAAAAAGAGATCTAAATGAAGGGAAATTCGAAGGACTAGGACCAACTTACCATAATAAACCTTATCAATATGGTAACAGTTTTATGAGATTCTACTTAGAAACTTATGGTGTAGATAAAGTTTCTGAAGGTATCGATTATTATTCAGAACATAAAGGTGGAGGAATTGGAAAATCATTTGGTGAGGTTGCTGGTGTAGATGCTAAAACTTTACATAAACAATGGATGGATTTTTTAACTAAAATAACCAATGATGTTAAAGGTGATTTAATAGAAGGTCCTTCTATCTTTGATGTACATTCATATAATGCTCAAGTTATCAAAGATGGAAACAATGTTTGGACATACTCTATTGAAAAAAGAGAAGATGCTTCTGTAACAGCAGGTCATAAAAGACATTGGTTAAAATTCTTGAAAATACCTTTTGATGACGATGGGAATCCTGATTATAGTGAAGTAGAAGAGTACAGTGCTCCTACTGCAATAATAAGTAATCAGCCTGCAATAAAAGGAAATAATATATATTATGCATCTTATCCAATAAAAAGTACTTTTAGGGGATCTGAAGATAATGTTGCATACAGATATAATGTTGAAACTGGACAAAGTACCATGTTAAAAGATTTAACAAGACCTGATAAATTTGTAAATGTTGGAGGAAAAATATTATATACATTCCTTCAAGATGGTTCTACAGGAATAAGTACTCTATCTAATCAAGTTATTTTAGAACCAGGAAAATACTCTGTTACTAGCTTAAGTGATGCTGGAAATAATAAAGTCTTATTTACTGCTAAAGTAGATGGTGAAGCTGGAGGAAAAATATATTTATTAGATCTTAGAACAAAGGAAGTTAAATTCTTAGCCAATGGTAAAACAGCTTTCTTAGCCACAGAAAAAATCGAAAATAAAAATAAAGATAAAGATAAAGATAAAGATGATGTAGCTAAAGATGATGTAGCTAAAGAATCACCATCAAAAGAAGTACTTTATTTCACCGATAACTTTGGTGAAGAAGTGAATAATATATACAAAAAAGATTTAGATAGTGAAAAAGTAACAAAGTTAACAAATGTTCTTTATAACGCTAAATCACCAGTTGTTGTTAATGATAAATTAGTATATTTAAATTATACAGTTAATAATAATTCAATTAGTACATTAGATATGAAATATAGCGTAAACGAAGAGTTTGACTTAAAAACTCTGGAAAAAGAAAGAAACGCAAGGCATGAAAAATATAACACTCTTTATGGTGAATATGGAAAAGCTTATAACCCAGAAATAACTACTAGTGTTACTATAGAAGATTTAGAAAAAAATCAAGAGAAAGAAATTCAAGGGTTCTATTTCCCAGATTTCACAAAACCATCATTAACTCTATCTAATAGTGGTGTAGGAGTAAAATTCAATTCTGCCAACTTAAACACAACATTATTATTATCTTATGAGGCTAGTAGTTTATATAGTGGTTCTGGAGATTATATAACACCTGATTTAGATTTAGATGAAAAAATAACTTCAAGTAAAAGAGGATCTTTACCACTTTATTGGACACTACAAAAGAAAGATTCTGAAACGGATAACTATAGTTTAGGTTTTATCCATAGTTTTAGTTATTTTTCAGGGGCTCAATTTGGTTATTTCCATAATGAATATATAAGACATGGAGTTAATTCAAGTGACTTACATGATTCAGATTCTAGAACTCATAGTGATGAGATGTTCTTGACAATTCCATTTAATATCCCAGCTCTGGAGAAATCAGTATATATTTCTGCTCATACTTATGGTGACTTCCAAAATGACGATGTTAAAGGCGTTGAAAAAGTATGGGATAATAAAATAAAATTAGAATTTGGATATGATAGATATTCTAGTTATTTAACTGGAGATGCTAAGACTAAATTTGGTATGGTTATAAAAAATCAAAAATCTCATTCAGGGAACAATGGAACGAACTATTTCTATGTTGATAGAGATGTAAAATCAGATATTCCTTATGTAAAAGGATTAAGTTTCTTAAAGCTTAGATCAAGATTCTATTTTGCACCGACTACATTTACAGATAATGATTTTTCATTAACTCAATTAACAGCAAATGGATTAGGATATTATAGTGTTGGAGGAAACTCTGATTCTGTAAGAACATTTATTACTAATGCAAGATTTGCAGGAAAAA
>Ga0316197_10000873_pt1 | contig 21287 bp, 21 predicted proteins | sample OudBiesiAoxic_MG_FD_204939 | JGI IMG/M metagenome (GOLD analysis project Ga0316197, IMG submission 204939) | Coastal sediment microbial communities from Oude Bieten Haven, Netherlands - site A oxic | ecosystem: Environmental > Aquatic > Marine > Coastal > Sediment | place: Netherlands... | reverse complement strand
AATATATAATTGGTTACTTCAGTAATATCAGGCCTCATCAGCACAATGATGGATTACCACCTAACCTTGCAGAGCAACAATATTGGTTAGAATATAAAACGGTGGCCAGTTTTACTTGACCACTACAGGAAGCATCGATAAGACAATACGAACACTTGTCTTCTGCCCTTTTGAATAAAGCTCATTACAAATTTCTGTGACTTTATCTTGAGCCTGAAGATTTTTTAGATGAGGACTTTCGCACATAGTAGTTACAGAGTGTAATGGGGTTGGTTACCGTGCTTTCTATACATAAGATAAGTGGGACCACATTACTGATATGAATGGAATTATTTTATGCGATATCACTCCTGATGAGCATGATTCACTTGAAGAAGCACTGCAGGGGTATATTGATTTTATGTCGTCGCAAGGGCAGAGATTTTTGCATTAGTGGGGATTGATTAGTAATGTACCTTTGGACAGTCTCACTCAGGTCAAAACAATTTCTGAGTGCTCTAATCGTATCGAGACTAGACCTAGATTATGTTACAGTAAAACTAGATCCTGTTATGTGAGAGCAGCAATGAATAACGATGAAGCCCATTACCCCGTAATTCGAAATAACCTTCCTAAACATATAAAAAAAGGTCATCAGCTAGTTTTCTCTCGGCAAGACTTATCAGCAAGAGAAGCTGACCTCTTTGCTTTGATGATCGCCCACATGAAAGAAGATGATTGGGACAATCATACACCACATTACAAATTTACCTCTCAACAACTGACTGAATGGTTAGGTATTGAATCACGTCATATTGGTAGTAACCTCAATCCAGTGGCCAGCCGTCTAGCAAGTCGAAAGATCGGAATAAAGGTTGAAAATGAAAAAGGAGATATTGAATTTGATTATCGTCCACTCTTTAAGCACATTAAATACAAGAATGGCGTGTTAAGTATAGTTCCTAACGATATGTTGAAAGCAGAATATATTGAGTACAACCAAGGTTTTGCTCTGATCAATACAAAAACATTCTTTAAAGTAAAAAAAGAGTATGCCAAAAGATTGTATGAGCTGATTAGTCGATTTAAATCAACTGGTTTTGAAATGCATGCACAAAATATTGATGAATTAAAAGGAATGTTTGGCTTACTTGATGAAGCAGGTAAGCTTAGCAAAGAAAAAAGCTCATTTAAAAATAACAGCGTTTTTATGAAGCGTTGTGTTCGTGACAGTATTGCTGAACTTTCTAATCACCCAGAAATTAGTAAAGAAATTTTATTTCTAGAGAGTAATGACGGTGATAAAGGTTTCGAAGTGATTAAAAAAGGTCGTTCCATTGTTTCAATAAAATTTCTGTTTCGATGGTTAAAACAAGGAACCGTTGAAGAGTTGAATTAACATGCCGCAATTCAAACGATTAAAGAGTTAGAATTAAAACGCTTACAACATAATATAAGGCTTGATGAAATGGAACTAGAGACCCTCGCCATAGCTTACCGTTTTGTTGGTAAAGAAGATCAAGCAACAAAAATAGAACAGAGTTTATCTAAACGTCATTTAGAAAAAAAGGTGCCCGAAGTAACATTGGATGATGAATTAGATTCTTTATTAAACAAAATTGATACTCTAAATGAAATAAATGATAACCAAGAATATTAGATAACTCTTTTTTACATGACGTCACTTAGGCTTATTTGTGTATATATAACCTATTTTAGGTGTCGTACACCTAAAATGTGTAACGTTAAGCATAATGGTTCTATTGTATCAACTAAAATGAGGTTTTTTTCAGCAGAAATTATATTTTTACAGATAAATAGAACAGAATCTAAGTGTTTCAAGCCTAAAATATGTCATTTAAGACAAATGTTAACCTTATTTATGTATCTTTTCGCTATTATTACTTCTAACATTACTAGATTTAGGCTATTTGTGACTAAAATTTGTTGTTGAAATCAAAAAACTTGTTTGAAATGTTGGTAACTGTGTAAATCTTTGACTTTCCAGTTATCAACATTAACTATAAAGATCTATTAATACTATTAAGAGATATAAGATCTATAAAGAATATAAGATCTATAGACCGTGTAACTATATGATTACATGGACTTAAATAGGACTAAATGATCATGTTTTAGGCTTTGATGTTACATGTTTTAGGCTTAATTGATCATATTTAAGGTGTGAACGATCTTATCTTAGGCTTTTATATTACACATTTTAGGTGTTGATGATCTTATATTAGGCTTATGCATTACACATTTTAGGCTTGACTTTGTGTAAGTGCTCAATGAGCTTAACTTCAAGTACTGGAACGGTCTTGTCTGACGATGGAGTCTTACGAACTAAGTCGGATAGTGGACATGAAGGCAACCGTAAGACTAGTCGAGCTAAAAACTCGTCTAGCAGAGTGTTCAGAGAAGCGTCAAAAAGAAAAGTTAACGGCTTAGGTTACTTTCTTGGAAGGCAAGGGGCTTTATCTCGAGTAGTTCGCGTGATAGGTGCGCAAAATCCCTTGGGTGGCCTTGAGACAAACGGTATATCTCAATGAGGGCTTCGGGAGCATATGTGTATCCACAGGCACTAGCAACGCGTATTAGTTGATTTATGCAGTCTTCCTCGGGTAATTTAAATAATTCAACCCTTCTTCACATTCCATGTAGGGCTCTATTTTTTATTAGAAATGCATCTTCCATCATTCTTTTTTCGATCCTGAAAAAATCATAGCGACATTTTTGGACTTCTGTAGACCACCTCGAATATCCCACTCAATATTGTCATCATCTCTTTTTGATACCTCTGAGGTTGTTTGAAATTCATCAATGATGATCACAATTTTAGAGTTGAGATTATTAGCTATTTCATCAAGTGTGATTTCGGATCGAACCTAGCTAGAGTTGATGCTATGAGTTGTCTAAATTTATCAGTCGTTTTTGACATTTGTGAAATGACTATCGCTGATAGAGTGAAGGATTTTACGTTTTACTGTATCCGGTGTGGCACATGATGAAATATCACACTATTAATCAAGGAACCAGCTGTACAAAATCAATGGTAATATCCTGGGGACAATGGGGGTTGTTTGCGGTAGCTAACGTATTTACTCCGTTATATGCATTGAACTATGATACAAGGCAGCTCGTCTATTTCTGATTAATAACTGTAAAGAATCGTAGCTTGGGATAAACATAGATTGAACTAATCCATCTATTCTCGTCGTTAAAATGGATCGTAAGTGATAGGCAAAACAGCAACTCAGAGTGGCTAACATATCGAAATTATCAATCCATAATAATGTCGGCTTTGAGATAGAACGAACAGCCTTAATAAACCTTTCTAGTGTAAGTTCTAACATTATTTATTCCTGAAATTAATATAATTACTAAGTTTAAAAACTGGAGAGATTCAATACCTGACGTTAAATAACGTGCTCTGGAATCTGTTTAGGTCACATATAATTCCGTTGATTGCAGAATATGTGTGACCTATTAATTTAAGTAAGGTTTTTCAATTACAACCCCCATTGTCCCCAAAAAATACTTTTCACGACCTTTCTTATATTAAACATATTTTGTGAGGTTAATGATTATGTTGAAGCATAGATATCATTAAACGTGATTTAAGCTATTGGTTGCTCAATGAATTACTTAAGTTGATCAAGAATATGACTTTCAATTTTATCTAAATGCTCAAGGATTTTAGATACTTCAGATTCCATTTTCTTGTCATCCGCCAAAAGGGATAATGTTTCAGCTTCTTCTTCCAGGTTACCAGAAAATATTAATGGCGATGTTATGCCCTCATTATTGTAATAACAAATAACCCAATCATTATGTTTATTTGCAACGGCATTACCTTCAACTAATCCATGGGTTAACTTGTACTTTTCATCTGAAGTAATATTGAGTATGTTTTTTTCATCATCTAACTTACGAACCCCATAATGCAACCAACTATATAAGTTGATATAACACCATAATTCATTATTGATAGGGTAGCGTAAACCAATGTGACGATTATTTTTAGAGTTACAATAATACCTCTTTGCAAGATCATTGGCAGAAGAGGCTTTGTAGATCTCTACCTTTTTCTTTTTAGCCGTTAACTTTTCTATTAGTAATTTCCATAGCTGGGTTTGTAGTTGTATTTTGGCCTCGCGAATGGATTTTTCTAGAGATAAGGCGGCGGAAATATTCTCTGAAGATGTGATGATTTCGTTTGATATATTCATAGTAAGACTACGTTGGTATCCGAATAATGATTGAATAGCAGTTTCATACTGAACAATTGAGCTATGTACTATTGGTTTTAATCCAGTGATTTTTTGACATTCCGCTAGCCAAGTTAAAATGTGTTCTGAAAAACTAATTAAGTTAACACGATCAGAATTTAACGTGTTCAAACTGAATTTAGATGGTTCTGTACCTTCCGGTGTTAAATAAAAAATTTTAACTTTTTTATCCGTATGAGTTGTACGAGTTATCAGCTCATTATAATAATCATTAAGTTGATTTTTTTGGTCTGAAGCATCAATTTTCATTTCAATCCCAATTAATTCAAAGGGGGTTTCTATGGTGAAATCAATACGTCTTTGTTCAGCTGTTAGATCTTCTCTTTTGACTACACAGTTATTAGGATTATCATTTTCAATATTTAGAACATGTAACATGAATAAGCGTAAAAACTCACTACCTTGGCCATGCTTTTCATTTTTATTAAGTAGGCTATGAATTAAGATAGAATGGGTACCTACTTCTTTTCGTTCCATATTCAGTAATGATAAAAGATTAAAATCTTCGCCATGTTTATTGTGGTTCTCCAGATGATCTTTATATGCATTGGATGCGAACCGTAATAGTTTTACTTCAGAGCCCTTCAATAGCTAATCCCTCTCGCTCATAATATTATTTGAGTTTACCGTTTATTGTATTTTAAAACATGGCATACAGTACAAGTTTTCCAAAACAACCCCCATTGTCCCCAGAAAAATAATCTAAAACTGCTCAAATTAAACCATTTGAGATAAAAGTCACTCTTTAATGGTTTAATTTCTCGCTTTAGTGCTTTATCATGTATTCATAGTTTTTTATGAATACCGAGGCAAATGGAATGGGCACAATTCTTGATTCTTTAGATCTTGTTTCAGAGCGAATGCAACAAGAGCAATCTGATTTAAAAGCAGTAATAAAAGAGCGGATGCAAATCAACGTGACTGACATTGAAATTAAAGACAGTGTTGATCGCCTTATTTACAATCACTGTTTAAAAAAGAAAGAGCTTCAAGAGCTGTTTGGTTTATCTCGTGTGACATTTAACACTCGCATCGATGAAGCAATGGAAAAGAGTGTTATTGGTCAACCCATCATTCAAGGGCGAACTCATCTATACAACCGTTTTGATGTCGCCAATTTTATGGATTACATGGCGTATCCAAAATATTCACAACGCTTTGAGCCAACGACCATTGTTGTCGAAAACCATAAAGGCGGAACCGGTAAATCAACAACAACCGTTACGCTTGCTACTGCCGCCGCGTTAGACTTAAACCTAAACGCACGTTGCTTGATTATTGATTTAGATCCACAAGGTTCAACAGGACAAAACCTTATCCATCAAGCAGACGATGAATCGGTATACATGACAGCCGTTGATGTTGCCTTATCAGAATTAGAGCCTGAAGGTGATTTTGCTCAGTACTTAGCTTCTGGATATGATTATGCTGAATTGGTAAAAGCCATTCCATTTAAAACTCACCTACCAAATCTTGATGTAATCCCTGCTTTTCCATCGGACGAGCGTTTTGTTGATGCTTACTGGGGACAAGACTCAGAAGGGCAACAGCAACTATTAACCTTGCTTCGTGAAAAAATATTATCGGTACTAAAAGACGAATACGATCTTATCTTCATCGATACACCGCCGCAGAACTCGCCAATTTTATGGGCCGTTAACGAAACCGCGGATGCGGTTCTTATTCCTGTCACACCACGTGAATTCGATTTTGCATCTACAAGTAATTACATGGCCACAATGCCAAGTACCTTTAGGGAGTTACCATCAAAAGGTGAAAACCTTAAATGGGCAAAATTATTACCGGTGAATTTTGATGAAAAGAGTGCTCATGAAGTGAAGGTATTCGATAAATTATTGCGTGCCGCACAAGGACATTTATTATCAACTTCTATTCGACATTCAGAAGCCTTTGTTGCAGCAGCAGAAAGCAATAGAACCGTTTTAGATATCAGAAAATCAGAGCAAGTGTGCAGTGGTAAACAATTCGATTTAGCAATGACTTCAGTGAATGCGGTTTACCACCAATTCATCACCGAGATTAAACAACTAGCAACCAAAGGACGATAAGATGCTAAGACCACAAGATAAACGCACCGGTTTCAATCAAGGGAACAATCTTAGTAAATTACAGAAAAATGAAGGTGTAAAAAAAACCTTCACCTTTGCTAGTGGCAAGAAAGTAAGTGCAACACGCATTGTAGTTGCTGCGAACGAATTAAAAAGTAAAACAGCTATTCATAAGTTAAATCCAAGACGCCAAGATTCACTGACAGTCGATTCAGTGCGGGATATTTTAATCAGCATTGAACAAGAGGGTGTTCATACTGAAGGTGTTGCTACCAAAAACGAACAGGGCATTTATGAATTACTTGATAGTTCACGCCGCCGTTTTAGTTGTCTACATGCACAAAAAGAATTACCACTATGGGTGATTGAAGAGAGTATTAATGAGGCTGATTTAACCGCTTTTATTCAAACAACTCAATCGGTAAAGCGTTTGTCTTATCGTGAGCTTGGGGCTGATTACGAAACACTAATGAAAGAGGGCGATTTCACTAAGATTGATGAACTAGCCGAATATCTTTTATTAGGCCGTGAAACCTGTCGTAAACGTTATGTTGCTGCATCGATTAACCAAGCGTTGATTTCAGTTTTCCCAGATTGTGAAGGCATCCCAAATGGTTACTATGCAAAATTGGCAAAGATTGAAAAGCAATTATCTAAAGAGAATACAAGCGTTACCAAGTTCATTTCATCACTAAAATTCAATGACGCAGAAGAAGGGATGAGTGTTGAAGATAAGCAAAAAGCGATCTTGAACCTAATGGAAACTAAGCTTAAAAAGCCGACAGATAAAGTCACTTGGAATACGACAACACTAGCCGATTTTAATGATAAAAATACCTACGCTAAAGTACTAAAAAGCAGTGATAACCGTGGTTTAAAAATTGAGTTAAGTCGTTTACCATCTGAGCTTTACGATGACATCATTAAGTATGTATCTGATAAAGTGAACGCAGGTTCGGTAGATAATTAAACTGGGGACAATGGGGGTTGTTTTTCAAATATTAGAAAAACAACCATCTCGATAATTTCTTGGGCAACTAACTCGTGATGATAAATCTGTTGATGTTAAATAACGAATGGTTTCGACATTAAAATATACTAGCGGAGTAGCTTTGTGGCAAAAAAACGATTACATCTAGATAAACAAGTGCACTTTCCTCCATTTAAATATGGTGACCGGTGCTATGATTTATCACATTTAGATGCTCATAAAGTTGAATTCATTCATAATAATGATCCAAAGAAAACGCCAATTAGCTATACATTTTATGTTAGTTATTCGTTCCATTGTTTCGCAAAAGATTTCCCATCATTGGATGACACTCAAAGGTATACCTTGATGTATCACACGCAGAAAGAATCACGACCTTTTTGTTTTCGTCGCTATCATTTATCTAAATCATTACCTGATATTATGTCTCATCTAGACACATCAAAATTGGTATTCCATGGCGGTTATGAAAGCTATGCTACATGCACAGTAGAAGATGAGAAAGGCGATAAACTAGAGTACTTTGTTTCGTTTGAAGCGTACCGATGGCAAAAGAAATTAAGATTACACGTTAAAAGTGCGTATCCATTAGATCAGCCACTAGGTAAAGTAAAAAAGGTAAACATCTTTGCCATTGCAAGAGCATTATTGCAGAACAAACCATTACCCAAACCCCAGAAATAACAAAAGCCCCTAAAAAGGGGCTTTCGCCGAATGATTCATTCGGTATCCAGAACATCCTTACCGGGCATCGCCTCGACCAAAAAATTGGTGATGGAACGTCATGATTAATCATGTCTGTTGCGTTCTTTGGCTTAATTATACACTCAATACTAGAATGTGTACAACATTCTATGGATGTTACTTTAAAGCGTTATCCTATTAAACATCTTTATTAAGCAATCTTATTTCATGGTTACTTTAGATAACCTATATCCTATGACATGTTAATATTTTTATGAAAAATTAACCAATAATGAAGTGGCACTCTAAATTTAAGGTGATTTAATGTTTAACCCTGAAGTCCCCTATGATATTAGGCACTCCCTATCGATGGTATAGAAACCATTGAAGTGCTAAAAAAGGTGACTCCTGCAGCAAGATTATTAGCCGCTTTAAATCAAATTGCTAGGCTTCTTACTAATCAAAATCGAGTTCTGAAATTGAAAATATTGTCGCGACAACAGATGCTTTATTTCAACATGATTCGGACACATCAAACGCCGACTCAGCAACCAAAGAAGCATTACGATACAAAAAGGCGTTATTTCTTGGTTTTGACTCTATTGCTGGCAAAGAGGCAAGACCTTTAAATACCAATACTGCAATTGCGATATGTAGTGAGCTTATTGATAAGCAAGTGGATGTTCGTAAAGTTACCGGGACAAACCTTAAAAACCAGCGTACAGGACAGGTAATTTACACGCCTCCTGTTGGAGAGGTTAATCTAAGAAATAAGCTTTCTAATTGGGAACCTTATATCCATGAACACGATGTTGATCCGCTTATTGCCTTAGCGGTTGCCCATTATCAATTTGAAGCTATTCATCCATTTTTAGATGGTAATGGAAGAACTGGTCGAATACTCAATATCTTATTTCTGATTGAAAATGTAAATGCCATTGTTGAACTGCAAAAACAAACCTCACTCTATATTAAAGATAGAGCTTCGAAAGTTTACTCACATGAATTGGTTGAGCTTCTTTTTGAAAAGCCTTATCTAAGAGTTAAGGACTTACTTGAAAGAGAGATATACAGCTCTTGACAAGCAGCGATCACAAACCTCAAATTATTAGAGTCATTGGGGATTTTAGAATCTAAAGTGATAGGTCGAGAAACACTATTTATTAATACTCGCTTGTTAGATCTGATGTCTTACGATAGTAATGATTTTTTGCCGTTTGGTGATAGGGGGTAATATATTGAAGCTCATCAACACCTAATTTTAGGCACATCGTTCCATCTGGTTGTATATTGCGGCGTTAATCTATCACGCCGCATTCCCCCGTTTTTCATTAATTCCGTATTATTTGGGGTAGGATTCAGCATATCAAATTGCTCATGTTAACCATTGCTTAAGTCCAGCAAACCTACGCCCACTTTGTAATAATTAACACCTGGCTGAAATAACATTTTAGCAAGCTAGGTAGCGACTGAAGTAAGTTGTGTTGCATCTGTCGTTGGATTCTTCCTTGGTTGGTTTACCTTAGACAACATAACAAAGGTGGGAGTTATTCACTTATTCACATCGTATATAACAATATATATTCTCTATATGATCTATAAAGTATATAGAGTATATAGAGTATATAGAGTATATAGGGCGTTTTTAGTTCTTTATAATCAGCAAGTTAATTAATGTTAGGTAACAAAATTTTCCGTAAAAAGATCATTTCTTTCCGTCAAATGATCTTTCTCTTCCGTTTAAGGTAACAAATATTTCCGGTTAATGATCAAATTTTTCCGTTTGTGGTATAAAAATTTTCCGGTGATTCTTATGTTATTAATGAATAACTTGGATTTATGTCTTAAAGATCATTATTTTCCGTACAGACCATTATGAGATAACGGAAAAAGGTGTGACCTTTATCTCAATAACTGTTGTTGGTGAATATGACTAATCAAAATCAGACTGAAAATGAACAAAGAGTGATACGAACTGATGACAGTAAACAGTTACCAGGACAATTCTTTAAGAAATCTCATGAATTAGTTTTTAGTCAGCTAACGATGAAACCAAAAGAACACGATATTATGGCTCTGCTGCTTACTCGTTTGCATAAAGACCATCGGGATTCATTTATTGATGGTACAGCTATTCGAGCACCTGTTTATCAATTTAACTCAGATGTACTAAGTGAATGGTTTGGTGTTAAGAAAGTCGATTTATACAATACATTAGTAGCGCCAAGTGAAGGTTTGAGTCGTAAACAAGTAGGGCTTAAAAATCCAGAAAAGAATGAGTTTGATTACATTAACTTGTTTAAACGCTTATCGTACAAAGGTGCGACATTAACAATTATTCCAAATGATGAACTGTTGAATGAATATCTAGGCATCTTTCAAGGCCATGCACAAGTTGACCATCGTATTTTCCGTAAGTTAAAAAAAGAGCATTCAAAAAGACTCTACCCTCTTTTATGTAGATTTAAGAGTAAGAATACACAACTGCATACTTTTACTGTTGAGGAACTTCATCAATTCTTTGGATTACTCGATCCAAAAGGAAATATGATTAAGAAGAGCTATGACAGTAATAAAGTGTTTCTAGATCGATGTGTTCGTAATTCGATTGAAGAGATTGAAGAGATTGAAGAGATTGAAAAATTGGATTCTAACATTCGATTTTTAACGTGTGAGCAAACCGGTTCATTTGGTTATCAACCAATTAAGCATGGTCGAAAAATAGCTAAAATTAAATTCCTATTTACTTGGTATAAAGTGAAAGCAAAAGAAGAAATAGAACTAAGAGAAGAGCTATCTAAAGAGCAAGAAAGCCTGAAGAAATCGGAAATGATTTATCAATTAATTACTGACTTTGTTCCTAATGATGATGGTAACCCAACCGTTGAAGAACTAAATGAATTAATGGCAAATGCTCCTATGCTAACGAGCCAAGGTTATAAGATGGATGGTGATTTTATGGTTAAGCTTGGTCAAGCAATGAAAGAGGTGTTAAGTAACCATTAAAAAACAAATCGAACATTTTGATACACGTTGTAATTGATGGATTGAAATGGAAAATCAATCGATTTAGCACTAACTTCAGTAAATGCTGTATACCACCAATTCATCACTGAAGTTAAACAATGATGAAGATGGATTAAGCGTTGAAGATGAACAATTGGCACTAAAGCTATACGAATGGAATGCAACGGTATCAAGCCATTACTTACTTCCTCTTCATGTTTTTGAAGTCTTCTTACGTAACTTGGTGAGTGAGGCCATTGAAAATTGATATGGTAAAGATTGGCCCGTGGATCCTCAATTCAATTACACATTAAAACGCTATGAAAAAGCAGAATTAGAATCTACGGTTAAAAAGCAAAAACATTACCGAGATGCAAATCAAGTTATCCCTGAATTGAAGTTTTATTGGTTCGAACATCTACTAACTAAGAAGCAAGATGTACGTCTTTGGAAGCATAAAAAATTTCTTGAAAAGGCTTTCCTCACTCTCCATATGAAACAGCTGAAGAACTAAGGCAAGAGCTGAGAGATCGTTCAACTCTGGTCCGAAACTTCAGAAACCGTTGGGCTCATCACGAGCCCATTTTTTATCATCAGTATGTACTGAAAATCTATGAGTACATTGATGAAATTATTTCTTGGCTAAACCGGATTGAAAAAATAACACCATTAATCAAGAAATCAGTCGTATAAAGCCAATGGTGTGGTTTCTGGGGACAATGGGGATTGTTTTGGTAGATAACTAACGTTTCCTAATCCGTTATATGCATTGAACTACGATAAAAGGCAGCTCGTCTGTTTCTAACTAATGTGCAGATAGGCAAAACGTACCATTAATCTTTGATCGTTTACTTTACTCTTTCGTTGAAGCTGAAATTAGTTTTAACGGCATTTTTCTTTCATCAATAAGCATAGACTTAACAAATTCATCAAATAAGTTTGCTTCTCCACGTTCCAATAAAGATAACGGGGTTGCAGAAATTAACCCTGATGAATTTGCGTTATCATCAATAAAAGCGGCTATATCATCTAGTGAGGTGATGTTTTTTGCCTTTTCGTTCACCACATTAAAGTCAGGTACTGCAATGTACTGCGTCACAGTGTGTGTTTCTGTTAGCCAGAAAGCCATATCCCAGCCAGACATATATTTAGACAGCTTTGGGATAGATTGAGCTAACTCAGTATAAATATGTGCTTCGTTATTGAGTTGAAAAGCGGGGTATGAATACTTTTCATTAATCTTAACTGATAAGACTATGTTTTTTTACGCATACGACTCATATATCGACTAGGGTTAGAATCAACCACACCTAGCGCATTAACAAACTTTTTAGCATTTAATAATCTATGCTTAGCTGTAAATTCTGTGCGATTTTTTAAAAAACGATGAGTAAGAATCTTAGAATCTCGATTCGTCGATATAGCGGTTAATCGTTCATGCATAAAATATCCTTTTTGTTGTTCCTACATGGTAAAACTAAAGTTTATTTATCAATTATATGCAGGAGAAAGTAAAAGGGCTAGATAAATAAAGAAAACAAACATTGATTAAAAAGACACGCTTTAGATTGCTCATAATGTATTTGTTTTATAATGGAGGCTATATAGATTTCCGTTTAGGTGATGTTCAATTGGACGATTTTACTAAGACAGATGTGAATACTTTATCGTATGTTTTTAGACAAAGTATTCAAAAATGCATTAAATATAAATGAATCTGTTGGAGGTAAAATGATTACAGATCCTTGGTTTTTTCCATAGACCTGAATTAGCCAGAAAATACGTGATATTCTGTAGCGACACTTTATTTTCTCGAATGTTGTTTCTTGGCGAAAGACGCATCGGTAAAACGTCATTTATCATGAACGACTTAAGTCCGTGTTTAATTAAAGCTGGAATGCTACCAATTTACGTATCAATGTTGGGAAACAAAAACGCGCCTCATACCGAATTTGCAGAGCAGCTTAATTTTGCTTTAGATGAATTATCTAAAGACGGTACAGTGAAAAAATTACTTAATACACAAATAAGAAATTTAACCATAAGCAATCTGTATGGAACTTGCATAGGGAACAAATGGTAGCATGAAAATAAGGGGGCACTATCATTTTCTTTGTGATATTTGTCGCCTATGGTTTGTGTGTTTACGAATGATAAGGATGAATAAAATATGTATGAATTAGCATATAAAATGTTAGGCGGGGAAAAGTCAGATATGAGCAGCGTCAGTGCTTGTTTGAATATAATCCGCAATGGACTGCCAATTTCTATGCTTGAAAGTGGTAGTGAACTACTTGGAATAACAAATGTTGAATATGCTCACCTTATTGGCGACAGCCTAAGTAGTATCCAGCGTAAAATTAAAACTAATGGCTCTCTAAGTCCTGCATCGAGTGAGCATGTATTATTGCTCACAGAATTAGCGCGTCAGGCTGATGAATACTTTTGTGATCAAGAAAAAAGAAAGCGGTGGTTTAGTAGATCAAATGCAGCGTTAGGTAATGTTACGCCTCTGTCTATTTGCGACATGTTCACGGGTATTAATTTAGTTAATGACGAACTTAATAAGCTAAAATATGGGTTTACTGCATAATGGAAATATATCGTCTTTCATATTCAATCTTCACTGATTTATCAGGAATCGATCGAAGATATGCCAGTATTAATAATGATGACTATTCGGACCTCTGATGAAGTAAATGTATTGATATACCTTCATTCAGAATTTCCGATTAGTTAGCACAACTTGCCAGATTCCTGAGCTATAAGAGAGCTTCGTTAAGTTTTTTTCAGCGAAAATAGTTATCTTTTACTTCGAGTTCTAAGTGCAGCCCTAAGAGGTGAATTTAACTATATTATTAATCCTAAACCTCCTGATTCTGAGAAAGTAAAGTTTGTAGATAAAAGGGATTATTACGGAAGAAGATTTCAAAAAAATAGTCAAGTTAGTCATGTTGAAATATGATAAACATTAGCTTTCCAATATTCAAAAAATAGATACGGCGATATCACTACAATTGAAATTTTATTTCCATTTTTTGTCGGCAAACCATCTAAAGAAGCATACCTAGTCTAATGTCTAATGACTTTTTTTGACCGCTTTATATTGGCATAGACTTCACCTGACTTGAGTTCCTACAGCTTCATTTATTTGATATCCCATTTCCCATAAACCTGAATTTTATTGAGATGGATAAGTGGTTTGATCTGTTTTTTCTTAAGAATTTCAATGACACTTTTTAGTGTCGTACACGGGATTACCTGAAACTTCTGAAATCCGTTGACGGAAAAGGTTAGCAATAGTAGATAACACTTAACTGTAACGACGCTAACGGGGGAGTTTTAGTGAAAAGTTAATCTAATTAATCATCGTCATCCAGATGAAATTAGTGCCGCATTGACGTTTTCATTACCATGATTTTTCTTTTTTCCTTACCTTCTCTAAACACTGATTTTTCTATATGCTAGTACTATCTACCCTATTTTTGTCACGACAGTTAATAATAACTGTAAATAAAAAATAATTAATCTTATCATTCTTACTTCCTGTCTTTTAAACTTAACCAATCAATATCAATGGCTTATACTTATTAATGAATTTTTATATTTGTGATATGAGTTTTATTTTAAATAAACCCTTTATAATATAATAGGTTAGATTTTAAAATTTCATATTACGTTATCTGGGGGGAGAATGGCAGACTTAATAGCTAAATACGATAAAACTTTACTTTGTAATACTGAACTGACTTATGTTCATTTAGCTGATATATCAATTGATCCTGATCTTGCTGAAATTATCATCGATTCTAATCCAGTTTCAGCGTTGAAATCAAAGTCGACTGGTTCAAAAAGCTCAAGATTTATGACAAACATGACAGCTCTGCAAGCGCCGATTTGGGTCTATAAAAAACGAAATAAATATTATTTAGTGTCTGGATTACTAACTCATTTTTTTCTCATAAGCACAATGAATTATGATGATTTATCTGCAAGAAATGTTCCTGTGATTTTACTTAATAAGAAGCCGACTTATAATATAAAACGACTGATTTTTTTATCTGACTTAACGACGCAATTACTAAAAAAACTGTTTATTACAAAAGAAAAAAATGTGAAATTTTTTCTAGAAAACTGGTTCCCAAACGATGATATAAAAAGTAATTATCTTCAAAATAAAGAATGGCAAACTATCTTTCCTGAAATCAAAACTAAGAAAGAATTAGCGTCAATGTTGAACACTTCAAATAGAGATTTATAATAATGAGAGAGCGTATTTCGAGACAAGATTTATTCGATGAAAAACTTAATTTCAATGATGAAGATTTTGAAAAGTTTTATGACTTTCTTGTTCTAATCGAATGTCCAAAATCATTTAGAGCTCTTAACGAAGTGCTAAGTAATCTGCTTGAAATATCGCAGCAGTATCCACATTTTTTTGAAACTGTTTTCTTGATTACAAAAAAAGATCTGGTGAATTTAGTTAGTACTATTTCTGATTCGAACATCTCAAAAAAAGACGACTTTCTTAATCATCATTTTGAAAGAGGTTGGTGTCAAACACATGTCATTTATGCTGTACTTGCTCAGTATAAAATGTTCACTTCAACGTCTAGTCGAGCTGTCTTTACTCTTAGGTTTTTAGAACATTTTTTTTGCAATATTGATACAATTTTTAATATAGAAAGAGAAGAAGAAGTAACTCGCGCTTTTCGAAATTTGAATAGAAATAAAACATTTATCGTGCCTGATTTTTTCGATAATAGTATTGATGAAATCGTGGATTACTTCGATTCTTTACGTAAAGACGATCAGCTAGAAGGTTCAATAAGAAATCAATTAAGACAGCTCTACAATTTTTTCAATTTGAGCTGGAAAAATAGGACGAAAAAAAAATCTTCTAGTCGTACTGTATTAAGACAGCGATTTAACAATAAACAACTTGAGCGAGTGATTGGTGCTGATGATAATGTATTTACAAGTATCTTAAAAAAAAGTATCGACAATACTCAATCTGGTATTGAGAAAACCGAAGCGTTTCCAGTTATTAGTTTTATAAAAACAGAATCGAAAATAGACAAAAAACCTAAACACGAAATAGCCGCAGTTAAACAAATCAAAGATAAGTCATCTCAGAAAAAGCAAATTGCAAATGTATCAAATAGCATTCAGCGAGCACACAACTCAACGTCTCTCAATAAGAATATACTACAAGCACATGATCTTTCCTTTCTGCTTTTTCAATTGCAAAAGAAAAAGAATTATCAGAAACAGATAGGTGTAGTTGAGACTCGAGTCGTTTGTCAGTTTATTATTGCTTCGCTTTATTTTTCGAAATCAATTGAAGATATTAGTTCATTTAAAATATTAAAAACACATTCTGAAGATGGTGAGGGTTTTGTGTTTATTGATAGTACTTGGCACTTTAAATCTGTCTTTGTTGACAATCTTACTGTCGCAGAATATTCAAGTTCGAGTGAACTGTTGGAAATTAGTGATTATTCACTCATACAGATACCAGAGTTTGTATCTTCTATAATGGCTTTGGACCCAACTAAAATCGGCCTATTGTTTAAAAAAATATCCAAAAGTAGGTATCGTGATAGTTGTACTACGTTTCTAAGTAATCTATCAGACACACATGGTGTGAGAGTAAGCCTTAAATCAATTCAATACTTCAATAATAATTTCAACGAAGCCAATCAATTAATAGATCCTGTAATTTTTGATTTTGCTTTCAATCATATAACTTACAAAACAAGAGCAAGTAGGCATTACACTCAGTATTCATTTTCAGAGATGAGCTCAAGTATCTTTTATTTTTGGCAGACTATCATTGAAAATATATCCTCTTTAGGTTTTATGTCTAATATCGATGTGAAAAGCATTAAGGAAATTGATTATCAATCCATGTGTGATTGTGATCATGTTGGTTCAAGGTTCTTACCATCAGCAGGCTTCTTTCAAAAACGGAATATGTCACTTCAGAGCAAGCTGTCTGAGTATAATAAACTTGAAGTACAGTCTTCATTTGATATGTTAATTCAATATCATAATGATTACGTTATATACGTAAGCCTAATGCTATTAGCGACAACCGGATACCGTGCAGTTTACAACCCTCTTCCATCTTTAAGCATGAGATTAAGTCGCTATAAAATGATAATGATCAGTGATAAAGATGATATAGACTTCACTCATGCTCGTATTATTCCTCTTGCTGATAGCCTGAATATACAAATCAAAAACTATCAAAGTCATCTTGATAAACTTAGTAATCTACTTCACCTATTACATCCCGAAGCTGCATTTCATGTGAAGAAACAAACAGAAGAGTTAAATCATTCATTATCTGTAAAGCCGTCAGATTCAGTTCATTGGTTCTCTGAGATAAAAAATTCAAAAAATCACCCAGGAGTGCTTTTCTATTTCTCTAAGAATAACTACGGTACACATATAAGAAACGTCCATCCGTCATGGTTAAGTGAGGTAGATAATACAGACTATCCTCTAAATGCAACTAGGCATTATCTGAGAACTTTTTTGGCAAAGCATAAACTATCACCAGAGTTAATTGCGTTCACAATGGGGCACTGGTCTACAGGTGAGGCACCGCTTGGGCGATATTCTACGTTTGAATTTCAGGAAGCGTGCAGCATTGTAAGTCCAATTATTCAAAAAATGAGCGAAGATCTCAATCTAACACCAATTCGTTCACTTTTAATCTAGGAAAGCGATATGCGATCATTCATAAGCCTAACAAAGTTAACTACTGAAGCGTCTGAAATATTTAAACAAGATATTGAAGCATTATTTGTCATTGATACTGAGCAAGAAGTAAATAAGCTTATAAAAAAACTTCATGATTTGATCACAAAACTGCTTGATTGCACTCATGACAAAAAAACAGAACATGGCAGCATAACTAAAAAGTCGCTCAATATACTTCAATCCAAACTTGACTCGAATATCGATATTCAATCTCTACAGAGAAAAATTTTGCAACTCTATTTAGTGCTATTAGAGCAGGAGTATCAAATCACCTCGCCGCCACTTGGCGCATTTACTGAGATTAGAAGAGATAAACCAATTATTACACCAGCGAATATTGTTAAAGCCTCTCTAGCGGAACAACTCTATTCTCAACTTGAAACAGAATTAACAAAACCAACGTTGTCGCTTTCATCAGATCAGTCCCTAGGAAGGCTGTGTTTATGGCTGTTCTTAAAAGAAGGTATTAATATAAAAGATATCTCTATTTTACTTACTGACGCGTATAGTTTGAATAAAACGAATAAACTGAGCTATTTCTCAGGAAATCAACAATACCTTTTATCGCCAGTTGCAGAGACACTTTTAGTTTTGCATCGACACTCATTTATCGATGAAAAGTATTATAAGCGCTCTACCTTTCTTGTTAAAAAGGCTGCATCACTTCAATATAAGTACTGTACAGCGGAACCTAGGTTTTCACTACAAATCAGCTCACTAAAAGATTCAATTCAATTCACATCAACAAAGATTATTAAGTCTATTAATAAGTATTGTCATTTGACTAATACTATTCCACTTAACAATGATATAAATTTGTCAGACATTCGATTATGTCATCGAATTGAAACGGTTCTAACTCAGAGTTCTATCGATTTTAGAATTCAAGCAAACTTATTACAATCAACACCATTACCTCACTCGGCAATGAAACGAGTGCTTCTTGATAAGGTTGATTTACAAAGAAAAAAGCATGAGTTAACAACGTACCAAGGAGCAACGGTTAGACAAAATACAGCATGGAAGAAGAGCACCAAATCTTCTTATGGTATTAAAGAACTAGACAGTCATGAATTAACACAAAGACTGAAGAGCTTCTTAGATCTTATAACAAAAAAAAATACAAAAAGAGAAGAAGCTCACCAAAAACGCCAGATTAGATGTGATTTTTCTAATTGGCTTGAAACGCCAGAAAACGCGGGAAAATACCCAGTGGTTTGGGTTTTAGTCAGCTGGATGTATCAATTGCTTTATAAAGGCGGTAAGAAAAAGGGCACGCTCTCTTTTTCTACTGTTATTGATTATATATCAACGGTTTCAAAACCATTTATCACTGAATTCAATTATTGTGATTTATTTACTATGGATGCTTTAGAGTGGGCTGAAAAGTTAAATACGGTTGCAGAGGAAGTAAATTCAACAAAGCGTAAGTCATACGTTCTATACTTTGCTGATTTCATTGTAAGTTCTCAGATTGTTCCCGATTTATGTCTATCTGATTTAGATATTCCAACATCTAAAGCCAATGTCAGTGCTAATTTAATAACGCTGACTGAAGCGGATGCAATTACCTCATTTCTGGACAAAGACAACACTGTTTCAGAACTCGCATTAATTGTGTTTTTATTAGGTTTTTATGGTGGTTTGCGTCGAGGAGAAATCGGAGGATTACAATTTAATGACTTTCATAAAAATGAGCAGGGCTATCTTCAAGTTCATATTAGGCTTAATAAATATCGTTCATTAAAAACTAGCAATAGTGCTCGTAACTTACCTTTGGATAGCTTAATGCCAACTCACTGGCAAAAGAAGCTTATTTCATTTATCGATAAATCCAAGCAAGGCTCTCAAAAGGCAAATACACTCGCTTTTCAGAATAACAAACAACTTCGGAGTGCATTCACACTAGTCACAATCGCATTAAAGGAAATCACACAAGACAACGAACTGAGATTTCATCACTTACGACACAGTTTTGCGAATTGGAATTGGCTATTGATTAACTTAAATCGCTACCCAATAGATAATCTTCCTTTGCCCTTGCAGAATGATTTTTTTTCAATCAAGAGGCAAGAACGGCTATTTCATCGACTTGGTATACAGACTTACACGCGAAAAAAAGCGTTTGTTTTGTCACGCTTACTTGGACACTCTGCTATAGAAACCACGTTCAGCTCATACGTGCACCTAACTTCTCTTCATATTTATTTACTTAATATGAAGAGAAATGAATCGCCGCTGCATTTTCTACAACATAATATTGATTATACAATAAAACTCGATAACGAAAGCATGAGACCGACGCGGAAAGGAAAACCATTAGCTCTTTATCACGATGCACTACCAAGAGAAGTCATTGGAAAGCGCAGACCAGATTTAGAAAGCTCGCTTCAATTAATTATCAATAAAGAAGAGGGTGGCGTAAGATCGGATACTTTGAACATGGCAGATATTTTAAAATGTATCTCATTATTATCTTATGGTTACTCTATAAATCAATCAGCTGAATTATCCAAAGTAACTGAAAGTGTTATAAGTCGAATTGCTTTTAGATTAGAAGATCACAATGAAATTTATACTAAACGATCAAAAAGTACACTTCCAGAGTTCTGCGGTATAACTAAATTAAATCAGTATCAAAAAGAGCAGATCAAGTTTTTTGTTCAGCAGTTCGATAAGTCGATAGAGTCAGGATCGTTACTTAACGCCAAAATTGATTTCCAACAGGTAACAAATGCACTTCATTATTGTGTTGGAGCCAAAGGCCACTTAATTCGAACTCATAGTGTAAAGGTCGTCGCGTTCTTACTAAAAATGATGAAGGTGGTGGGTATAAGAGATGACCATATAAGAGTTAAATGGCACTTTACTCATGAGATGGCAGCTGATGATATTACAATTGAGAAAGTAATATCTCATTATCGATATTGGGAGCACCTGATACAAAAACGGGTTGGTTATAAAGCTACAATTATCGAAGTCGTTATCCCACATCAATATGATCGTTTATCTCAAGAATTTAAAAAAAATGGTATTGAAGTTAATAGGTCAGACGAAGCCAAATTTCTGGGTTATCACGATAAAGGCAACATTAGTATTTATTTACTTCAGACAAAAAAATCGAATCGAGATCCAACAACAAAAGAGTTCCAAAAATTAATATCCATGAGTCCACAGCGGAGTAGAGCATATATTACGTTTCTTCAATTGTTAGATGTTTATCGGCATATTGCTTTGCTCTAGTAACAACTGGAATAAAGCATAAATCATACCGGAATGTCTATTTTATAAAATATTTTGTGATTACCACTTAAATTCAGCTTATTAGACTACACTTAAAGTGAAGCGAAAAATGAGGTGGTTATCAAGGCTAAAAATAAAGTCCAATTTCAAAAAAGTATTTCAATACATGGGTTTATTTCACAGTTAGGTACTGAAGAACAATGCCGTAAACGACTGTTCGATATGCGATGGCCTGCTGGTTATCGATGTGAT
>Ga0316197_10000872_pt1 | contig 21290 bp, 19 predicted proteins | sample OudBiesiAoxic_MG_FD_204939 | JGI IMG/M metagenome (GOLD analysis project Ga0316197, IMG submission 204939) | Coastal sediment microbial communities from Oude Bieten Haven, Netherlands - site A oxic | ecosystem: Environmental > Aquatic > Marine > Coastal > Sediment | place: Netherlands... | reverse complement strand
ACCCGCGCCGCGCGCTCGCGCTTCGACATCTTCGATGTCGCGCTCCGGAGCCCGAACGCGACGTTGTCGGCCACGGTGAGATGGGGAAACAGGGCACCGTCCTGGAAGACCATCCCGACGCTGCGGCTTTCCGGATGAACCCATGTGTGATCGTCGCTCACCCGTCGCCCACCGATCGAGATCGATCCGTGGCGGGGGTGTTCGAGGCCGGCGATCGCTCGGAGCAGTGATGTCTTCCCGCAGCCCGACGGTCCGAGCAGCGCGACGATCGATCCGGACGGGATCTCGAGCGACGCATGGCGGACGGCTTCGACGTCGCCGGTGGCGCGTCCCGGGTAGGTGACGGTGACGTCGTCGATCAGGACGCCTGCATCGACGTGTGCGGCGGAGGCATCCGTCGGTGCGGTTCCGTGATCGTCGGGCGTCGTCGCCGGGAGCGTGTCGGGCATCCTCGCCATCAGGTGTAAGGCTAGCTTGATACCGCTTCGCTCCGACGAAGCACGAGCACCCAGGTCAGCGTCGCCGAGATCGCGATCAACACCAGCGATGCCAACCCGGTGGCCGCGTAGAAGCCCTCCTCGTACGACGACCAGATCTCGGTGGCGAGCGTCGAGAACCCGATCGGCGACAGCAGCAGGGTGATCGGAAGCTCCTTGAGCGTCGACAGCATGACGAGCCCTCCTGCCGCCAGCAGACCGGGGCGCATCAGTGGCCAGTCGATGCTCCAGGCCCGTCGGAGCGCATTCGGCTCGAGGAGCTTGCCCGACTCGCGCACGTGGTCGGGGACCGCACGCACCGCTGTCTCGGTGCCGGCGAGCGCCTGGCTGCCGAAGTGGATGACGTACGCCAGCACCAGGAGTCCCGCCGACTGGTAGAAGCGGTTGAGCAGCGGTGTGTTCAACGTGAGTACCGCGAGCGACAGCGCGATCACGATGCCGGGGATGGCGAATCCGACCACGACCGACACCGAGGCGATCTGCGACGTCGGATGAGGTCGGCGGATCGACCCTGCAGCGACCGGGAGGACGACCAGCACCGCGATCACCGCGGCGATCACGGCGATCGTTGCGGTGCTGATCGCCGGGTCGACGAGTTCGGAGAACCCGATCCGCCCGTCGGCGAGTCCTCGCTGCGCCCAGGTCCCGAGGCTCAGCAGCGGCACGAGCAGCCCGACCGACAACACGGCGAGGCAGGCTGCAACGGCAGGGACGACTCGCCAACCGAGCCGGATCGTTCGCGGGCTGCCGGTCGCAGTTCGATCGTCGGCCCCCGATCGTCCACGCTGCGACCGTTCCAGTGCCACCACGCCGAGCGCCAGCACCAACACCACGGTGGCAGCGGCGAACGACAGCGCCCGGTTGGTCTGGCGGGTGGAGTAGATCACGCGGGTGAGCGTGTCGTAGCCCAGCAGTTGGACGGCGCCGAATTCGCTGACGCTGTAGAGGAAGACGAGCAGGGTCCCGCCCAGGATCGCCGGCCGAAGCTGCGGGAGGGTGACGCGGACGAACGTCTGGGTGGCGGAGAATCCGAGGAGGCGGCCGCTCTCTTCGAGGCTGGTGCGCAGGTTTGCCATGCGGGCGACCACCGGCAGCATCACGTACGGGTACGTGAACGCGCTCATCACCAGCCACGACGCGCCGAGACCGCGGAACCGCCGGGGCGGTGTGATGCCCACCAGATCGAGGGCGTCGTGGATGAACCCGCCGGGGGCGAGCCCGGCGATGAACGCTGCCGCTCCGACGAACGACGGCAGAGCGAGCGGTAGCACGAGGGCAATACGCCACGTGCGGCGGAAGGGCAGATCGGTTCGGGTCGTGAGCCAGGCGACGCCGGTGCCGACGATTGCGGCGGTCGCCGAGACGAGCACCGCCAGCTGGATCGTCCGCCACAGCGGTCCGGGAACCTCCGCGAGCGCATCGGGCAGCGAGGCGCCGAGCCGCAGTGTGCGCCACACCACGAAGGCCACCGGCATGGCGAAGACCGCTCCGATCGCCAGGCCGAGCAGACGGCCGGGCGCCCATGCTGACCTCGGCCCGCGCACCACGCCGGCGACGCTACCCACCCGGTCGTGGCGACCGGGTGTCGCCGATGTGTCCGACGCGGCGACGCCGCCCACCCTCAGCCCTGGAGGCCGGCGTCGGCGATCATCTGGCGCGTCTGTTCGAGGCCACCGCCGAGCTGGCCGTAGTCGAAGTTGCTGACGTCGCTGAACTCGATCGGGGGCACGTCGCCGCTCGGCTCCACGCCGATGGCCAGCGGGTACTCGAACGTCTCGTCGGCGAAGTACTCCTGGCCGGAGGGCGACAGCAGGTAGTCGATCAGCTCCGTCGCCAACGCCGGATCGTCGGAGTCGGCAAGGATCCCAGCGCCCGTGACGATGAGCAGGCTGCCCGGATCGTCGGGGGCGAACTGGTGGTTGCGGCTGGGGAGACCCGGGTCCTCGTCGAGGGCCCGGTAGTTGTAGTAGTGGTTCACGAGGCCGGTGTCGACCTCGCCTCGGCCGACCGCTGCGACGATGGCGGAGTTGTTCGAGTACGTGATCGGGTCGTTCGCGGCGAGGTCGTCCAGCCACTGCATCGTCACGTCGTCGCCTTCGGTGACGCGCATCGCCGTCACGAAGTCCTGGAACGAGCCGTTGCCGGGAGCCACCCCGACCCTGCCCGCCCACTCGGGAGCCGTCATGTCGAACACGCTGCTCGGCAGCTCGGCCTCGTCGACGAGGTCGGCGTTGTACACGAGCACGCGCTGTCGACCGGAGAAGCCCACCCAGTTGCCTTCGGCATCGCGCACCGTCGGCGGTACGAGATCGAGCGTCGCCGTCGGCAGCTCGCCGAGCCGGCCCGCGTCATCGAGGAACCCGATCGAGCCGGGGCTCTGCGACAGGAACACGTCGGCCTGCACGTTGCCCGCCACGGCCTCCTCCTCGATCAGGAGTGCGAGGTCGGCAGAGTCGCCGTACTTGACGTCGACCGCGATGTCGGTGGTGTCGGAGAAGTCGTCGAGGATCGGCTGGATCAGTCGCTCGGCGCGCCCCGAGTAGATGGTGACCGTGCCGTTCTCGCCGGCGCCGCCGCTGTCGCTTCCGCACGCGGCGGCGGCGAGAGCGAACGTCGCGAGAGCCAGTACCGAAATCGACAGGCGGCGTCGCGAAGCGCCGGCTGCGCTGGTGGAAGTCGCCGTGGTGGCAGTCATCATGGCGGAGCAGTGTAGACGGGTCCTGACCAGAAGTGTCAGGCATGCCTAACAACGCTGGGAGCCGATGCTCCCGCATGGTTGCCGGTCGGGTCGAGTGTCCAGTGGTGCGCGACACTGAGCCCATGGCAGCACTGCATGAGCACCGTCGCCCTGTCGAGGACGTGATCACCGACCTCACCGACAAGCGCGTCAACGACGTGAAGTGGTCGGACGGGCGAACCTTCGGGATGGTCTACGACGGCGGCCCGAGCGTTCACGAGGTCGCCGAGCAGGCCGCCCGGCTGTATCTGCACGAGAACGCCCTCAACACCCAGGCGTTCCCGTCGCTGCGCGAGATCCAATCCGAGGTGGTCGGCTGGACCGCGGGTCTGCTGCACGGCGACGACTCGGTCGCTGGATTCCTCACGAGCGGCGGCACCGAATCGATCCTGTGTGGTGTGCTCGCGGCTCGTGAGCGCGCCGCGGCCGAGCGTGGCATCACCGAGCCCGAGATGGTGGTGGCCGAGTCGGCACACGCCGCGTTCCACAAAGCCGCCCACAACTTCGGCGTCACATTGCGCAAGGCGCCCGTCAAGGCCGACTGGACCGCCGACGTCGACGCGATGTCCGACCTCTGCGGCCCGAACACGGTCCTCGTCGTCGGATCGGCACCGCAGTACCCACAAGGTGTGCAGGACGACATCCCGGCGATCGCCGCACTGGCGACGTCGCTCGGCGCCAACTGTCACGTCGACGCCTGCATGGGGGGCTTCGTGCTCCCCTTCGCCGAGATGTTGGGGCGCGAGGTGAAGCCGTGGGACTTCCGGGTCGACGGTGTCACCACGATCTCGGCCGACATCCACAAACTGGGCTACGCACCCAAGGGCGTGTCGGTGATCCTCCACCGCACCAAGGAATCGCGCAAGTACCAGACGTTCGTGTTCGACGGTTGGCTGGGCGGCTTCTACGCCTCGCCGAACATGCAGGGCACGCGATCGGGTCTTCCGATGGCGTGCGCGTGGGCGGTGATGTCACACCTCGGTGTCGAGGGGTACGTCGAACTCACCCGGCAGACGCTCGAGAACGCCGACCGCTTTCGCGCCGGCGTCGACGAGATCGAGGGGATCCGAGTGCTCGGCGACGGACGTTTCCACCTGGTGGCGATGGCCGCGGACCCCGCCTTCGAACCCGAGATCGACATGTTCGCCCTCGGCGACGCCCTGATCCAGAAGGGCTGGTACCACGATCGTCAGGGGCCGCCGGACAACCTCCACTCCACGATCAGCAACACGAACACCGGCGTGATCGAGGAGTACCTCGGCGATCTGGCCGCAGCGGTCGCATCGGTGGTCGGCACCCGCACCGACGACCGCAGCACCACCTACGCCACCCTCGAATGATGTAACAGTGGTGTCAGACACCACCGTTACATCAGTTGACCTTGCGGGCGGTGCCTTCCCAGTACGGCTCGCGGAGCTTGAACTTCTGGAGCTTGCCGGTGGCGGTGCGGGCGAGCTCGTCACGGAACTCGATCCGCTTCGGGCACTTGTAGCCGGCCAGCTTGGTTCGGGTCCACGCGATGACATCGGCTTCGGTGACCTCGCTGCCCGGTGACGTGACGACGAGCGCCGTCACCAGCTCACCCCACTTCTCGTCGGGGATGCCGATCACGGCGACCTCGGTGATCTCCGGGTGCTGGAAGATCGCGTCCTCGACCTCGATCGACGACACGTTCTCACCGCCGGAGATGATCACGTCCTTCTTCCGGTCGGAGATCGTGACGTAGTTGTCGTCGTCGATCGACCCGCCGTCGCCCGTGTGGAAGTACCCATCGTGGATGGCGGCCGCCGTCTGGTCGGGTTGGTCCCAATAGCCGTCCATGATCATGTTGCCGCGAGCCATGATCTCGCCGTCGTGGCTGACCGCCATCGAGCAGCCGACCACAGGCGCGCCAGCCCGGTTGAGCTTCACCGCCCGTTCGGCGGGGGAGAGGTCGTCGAACTCCTCTCGACCACGGTTCATCGTGATCAACGGTGTGGTCTCGGTGAGGCCGTAGATCTGGATGAATTCCCAGCCGAGCTCGGTTTCGGTCCGCTCGATCGTGGTGGTCGGTGGCGGTGCGCCGGCGACCACGATGCGCACCAGGCCGCGCCCGGGGATCGGCCGACCGGTCTCGGCCTCCCACGAAGCGGCTGCATCGAGCACCATGTTGAGCACTGCGGGCGCGCCGCACATCACCGTCACACCGTGTTCGTCGACGCGTCGCAGGATCTCCATCCCGTCGATCTTGCGGATGATGACCTGCTTGGCCCCCATCCCGGTGGCGGCGTACAACACGCCCCACCCGTTGCAGTGGAACTGGGGGAGCGTGTGGAGGTAGACGTCGCGATCGGTGATGCCGAGGTGCCATCCGAACACTGCAGCGTTGAGCCAGATGTTGCGATGCGTGAGCTGAACGCCCTTCGGCCGTGCGGTGGTGCCGGAGGTGTAGTTGATCGTCGCCGTGGCATCCTCGTCGCCCTGCCAGGGTTCCGGCTCGACACCGAACTTCATGAGCACGGCGTCGCTCTCGGCGCCGATGACCAGCTTGTGTTCGCACTCCACGTCGGCGAGCGCGTCCTCGAGTTCGGGGTCGACGAGCAGCACCCGAGCGCCGGAGTGCGCCACGATGTACTTCACCTCCTCGGCGACGAGGCGGAAGTTGACCGGGACGAGCACCCGACCCGAGCCGGACACGCCGAACAACGCCGTGAGAAGGCGTGCGCTGTTCTGGCTGACGATGGCGACGCGCTCGCCGACCGCGATGCCCATCTCGTCGAGTCCGGCTGCCATCGCACGGGCTCGATCTGCCATCTCGCGATAGGTGATCTCGCCCCACGACTCGGCCGGTTGGTCGGGTTCGTCGACGATGCCGATCCGATCGGGGTAGACGAGCTCGGCCCGTCTCAGGAAGTCGTTGACCGTCAGCGGTACCTTCATGCTGTCGACACTATTGCGGTTCGCGCCCGCGGTCCGTTGCCGGAGATCGGCCGGCGCCAACGCGCGCCCCGTCCGGGACGTGTTGTGAGCGGTGAGCGGCTGAGAGCCGCTCACTGCTCACAGCGGGACGCCCCGTCCGGAACGCAGCATCCGGAACGCCGTGTCCAGACCGCAGCATCCAGAACGTCGCGTGGTCCTGCCATGGCTCACAGCTCATGACGCAGGACTGTCGAGGCCACCTACGATCGGCGTCGTCATGGACTCACGCACGTTTCTCGGCCTCGAGCCCACCCACAATCCGTTCCGCTGGAAGCTGCCTGTCACCGAAGGCATTTCGACCACCGGCAACTTCCTGTTCGGGGGGTCGGGGCTCGGAGCGGCGATCTCGGCGATGGAGGGGACGTCCGACCGGCAGTGTGTGTGGGCGACGGCCCAGTACCTGTCGTACGCGAAGCCTGGTGAGGTCGTCGACATCGATGTGACGGTCGCTGTCAGCGGCCACCAGATCACCCAGGTCAGTGGGAACGGATGCCGCCGGATCTGCCCTCACCGCAGGAGTGCGGGCCACGCCCACACCACTCCGACTGGGCCGGCACGATCAACGAACGACTCGATCAGCGACTCGTGAAAGGTCGGTCGCTCGACGAACTCGACGGCGTCCACGGCGACGGCCAGACCCTGTTGTGGGCTCGGCTCCCCGACGTGATCACCGGCGTCGATGCCACGACGCTGGCCATTCTCGGCGACTTCGTGCCGATGGGGATCGGACAGGCGCTCGGCGCACGAGCCGGGGGCAACAGCCTCGACAACACGCTGCGTGTCGGCCAGATGGTGCCGACGGAGTGGGTGCTGATGGACATCCGGGTACACGCCGTCGAACGCGGCTTCGGACACGGTCTCGTGCACATGTTCGCCGAAGACGGCGGTAGTAGTAATGGGCAACTACTGGACAAGAAGGGCCTCTCCCCGAGTGAACATCCCGCCGCTCGGGGTGACGAGGTCGGCATGGGACGAACGTGGTGGCTAGGTCGTGGAGCCCGGCATGGACCCAGTCCACGTCTGTCGTCGAACTGGTCGCGTTCAGCCCCTTCGGTCAGTCGGTCGGCGGGGCGTCCAACTTGGCCGACCACTCGTCGAGGATCAGGTCGGCGATCTCCTCGAGCTCGTCGTCGGTCATCGTCGCCGGGTGCCCTTCGAACGTAAACGTTGGGAGGGGCTGGTCCATGACAGGAAGCGTACGCGCCGGATTCGGTGCAGCCCGAACATCACGGCCAACAAGAGAAGCGGTGAACTGCTACGCAGCAAGTAGCGCAACCGCCGACAGCGTCCGACAGATGTCGACGGATCAGTGTTATCGGGTGCACGAGTTGGGCCGAAGTCGCACAGCATCCTCGGTCGGAGCGCCGTGATTATGCGTGGCCGAGTGTGGGAGCTTCGTAGGCGAACCAGACATGGGCACCACCGGTCACGTGAACGGACGGGTGGGGCTCAGCCTGCACACCCTCCGGGTCTCAGGGCGTCGATTGCTCACGTGGCTGGCGAACCATGCCAGTGAGCGTGTGGCCGAGATACTCCGTCTGGCCGACGATCTCGAATCCTCGCTTCGTGTAGAAGTCGATGTTTGACCGCGTCCCGGTTTCGAGATAGCACGGCACCCCCGCCTCGTCCGCCCGGGATGTGCCCACCTCCACCAGCGCCGACCCCAGCCCCTGGCCCTGGCATTCAGCGCGCGCGCCGACCGCGACGAGATACCAGTGCGGACCGTCAACAGATTTGTGGAAGGGCTCCGTCTTGGAGAGCGACTGTATGAAACGACGAGCTCCGTTCATCCCCAGGCGGAACGGCATCTTGGCCAAGCCGACCCGGAGCATCCGACCGAAGCCCATCTCACCGCTGTCGGGCGGGATCCAGACTGCGACAGCCGACGTGTCGTCGGTGGCCCAGACCTCACCCCAACGCAGCCCGTACTGCAACGGCAGACTCATGAACCAGGATCCCCACCGCCGTCGTCGCGCCTCGTCTGGGGCAACGATCTGAAGGAGTGGATCGTCGAAGAACGCTTCGCCCAGCGTGGCGGCCGCAGCGTCGGCGTCGTCTGAATCGAGGCGCTGGATCGACATGGTGATCTCCTGGGCTGACGGCGCTCGCATCGGCGCCTCGGTGTACACCGAACTTAACCGGGCTGAGCGCACACTTCGCCCGAGACGCGCCGAAGGTGCGCCCTACGAAGGAGTCCACCCTGACCCGACTCCCCATATGACGATCGGCGATGACTGAGCTGTGGACGCCCTGATGGAGATACCCGCGATGAGCCGCCCCAGATCGTCGGGACAGGGGCGCCCCGGTTGCCGAGTCCCGGCCGAGGCAGTGTTGGTGGCACCCTGATTGAGCCGCAGCACCGGTGCCGGGAGCAGCTGTCTTCCTGGGTTCAAGAGCTGTGTCGGTTGAAGCCCAGCCCGATGAAGAGTCGCTCGGATGCGACATTGCCATCGGTGATGGTCGCTCCCACCTCGGAGACCCCTGCGTCGGCGAGCGAGCTGATGCACCGTCGCACCGCAGCGGCTCCGACTCCGAGGCCTTTGCGGGCGGACGCTACGACGACAGGGTCGATGTAGTGCAACCCGTTCACGACGACCACGAAGGCGAAGGCCACAATGTCATCGCCGTCGAGCACGACGTGGGAGTACGGGCGCACGATCGATGCCAGGTAGTAGTCGACGGCGTTCAGCGCATCATCGAGGGACTCGCCCTCATCGTCAATCGTGTCGCGATACGCATCGAGCATGAGTGCGGCAAGCCGATCCCGGTGTTGCTCGTCGGGGTGAATGGTCGGGAGCGGCACCGATGTCGACGCGACCCGGAGCGGGGACAGCCGATACTCACTGCGGGTGCGCGTCACCCCCTCACTCCAATCGGCGTCATCGCTCAATCGTAGAAGGCGCTCGGTGTCGTCTGCGCCGACGCGCGTCATCCCGGCTCGATGCTCCCGAACAGCACCCGAGTTCGGCCCTGCCGAGTACCTCATCATTCGAGCCAAGGGTTGCCCTCACGGTCCCCTCGGCCAGGTGCTCGGAATTGTGCTCGTCCTGAACGGATTCGGATCGTTGGTTGGGCGAACCCGTCGGTCGGCACCGTAGGCGTGCGATGGGAACTGCCCTGTGAGCCGATGCGTGAGGACCGAGGTTCTCGGCTCAGCTTGAGTTCAGGGGAAGCCGCAGCCCGAGAGGATGATTGCGTCGGGTGGATCACTCAGGTCGCTCAGTTCGCCAAGTGCGAAGGTGACCGAGCGGGCGGCAGCAGATGTGTCTCCCGCCTCGAGTTCGGTGCGCGCCTGCGCGAGTCCTCCCGCGGCGATCTGCAGCGAGAGGAGGCCTGCCTCGCTGATGAGATCAACGGACTCGAATGTCGCGCTCAGCTCTTCAAGCGACTCGGTTGCTGCGCTGAGATCCCGGAGCGAGGCATCGGTGACCGAACTCGACGTTGCGGGCGAGTCTGCCAGTTCGGCAACTCGCTCGAGTTCTGCGAACGTCGGGGCTCCCTCCGCGTACGTTGCGCAGGCCGATTCCACCGTGGGCAGCGTGGTCGGAACGGCCGGCAACGTCACCGGCGTCGTCGGTGGCGGCTGAACAGGCGTACTGGGCGCTGTTGCATCACGATCTTCGTTGATCACCGCAGCGAGGCCGACGAGTACCGCGACGATCGAAGCGGCCACGGCGAGCGAACGCACCAATCGGCTCGCCTTTTCTGGGGGGCTCTCGGTTGTCCAGTCCGACGTGACCGCGGGCTCGACCCGTGGCGTGGACCTGGAACGCACGGCCGCGTCACGCTCGAGGGTGTTCTGGACCTCGGCTCGTAGGGCGTCTTTGAACTCGGCCGGGTCCGGCGCGGGGTCGTCGACGAGTCGGAGCAGGCGGGTCAGTGTCGGCTCGTCCATCAGCTCTCGTCTCCGTCGTAGTTGCGTCGAAACGACGCGCGCGCTCGTGCCAGCGCCGATTCCACGGAGCGTGTTGACTCGTCGATGGCAGTCGCGATATCGGGCACGGACATCCCGTCGACGTGGTGCAGGATCAACAATGTTCGGTGTCGATTCTTCATGCCGTCGAGAGCGTCGAGCACCGCTTCGCGGGTTCCGGAGTGGGTCCAGTGCTCGGGGAACTCCACGGCGTCTTCTTCTCGTGACCACACCAGATGCCGCTTCGCCTTGTGTCGTTCAGCGCGTCGCCAGCGATCGATGACCTTGTTCCGCGAGACGGCCATGAGCCACGCCGGGGTGACCGCAGACTCGCGACCGTCGGCGTAGGCGAGCGCTGCGGCATGGAAGACCTCTGCGGTCACTTCTTCGCCGTCGCTGCGTCCAAGCCGCGCCGTTGCGTAGCGGAAGACCGAACCGAACTCGGTGTCGTACAGCGCATCGAACGAGGCAGTCGATGACCGCTTCCGCTCCGTGTTGGCGCCCATACGCTCGTCCAGCATCACAGGTTTCATCGTCGACGTCGGCCGATCCAGTCGGTCTCGTCGTGATTTTCTCGTGAGACGACCGGCGGGATCGAGGGTCGTCCCACGATGAACCGGTCCAACAGGAGGTTCAGAAGATGATTCGTACACAGCCCACACGGCCGATATGGGGAGCGGTAGGTGTCGCAACGATGGTGTTGCTCGCCGCCTGCGGCAGCGACGGCTCTGCGGCAGAGGACACGAGTAGCGCTTCGGTGACTCAGCAGTCGACGACCGAGGTCACCTCGGCACCGGCGACGACGGCCGCACCGGAGCCGACAACGACCCCTGAGCCGACCTCTCTGCCCTCGACGTCGGTCGCCTCGGAACCGACGAACCCTGAAGTCCCTGTCGATGTGTGGGCGACCGATGTCGTCGCCGTCTACGACCAACTGTGGGCAGCGCAGGTGGAGAACGCCGTCGAGTTCGTCAGATGGATCGAAACCGAAGACGGGTCCGAGCCGAACTACGCGAACGAGGTCGACGCATACCTGGTGCTGACCTCGGCCGATGCAGACGACGTCGCTGCAGCGCTCGACCAGCTTCCCACCTCCCGATCGGATGACGCGGACCTCTCGGGTCCGTACGACGCGTTCGTCGACGCGCTCACAGCTGAAGCCGACGGTGCAGCAGAACTCAGCGAGCAGATCGACCAGAACCTCGACGCCTTCAGGGCCGAAGCTGTCGAGGCACAAGTGACGCCCCCGCCCTCGAGCGGTCCCCTCGAAGGGTCGTTCGACGAGGTGAGAGCAGACTTCACCAACCTGCAAGACGACGTCACCTCGGCATGCTTCGAACTCCAAGCAGCACTCACCGCCCGCGACCTCGCCCTCATCAACTGCACCGGATCCTGAGACAACCACCCGAGCTCGAGACCACAAGGATCTCTACCACTGGTACCGCGCCATCCCGCTCTGGGCCCGCGACGAGCTCCCACCCGTCACGGCGCCGACAACGTTCATCTGGCCACCGGGTTCGGACAACGTGTCTCGGGCGTCAGTGGACGTGATCGCCAACTGGGTCACCGGCCCGTACCACCTCGAAGTCGTCGAGGACGCACACCAACCGATCCTCCAAGCCGAGCCCGCAAGGCTCATCGAGCTGCTGCTGGCCCACCTGTCCCGACACTCCGGAACCGAGACCTGAAGCTCGACGTAACGGCCCGCAACGCCGACCCAGTCCCGCCCTATGGCGAAGTTCTCGTTTCAGCGGTTTCCGGTCGGCGGTCGCACATCGACCGTCCCAGAGGTGCCGATCAGGACCACTCGACTTCGGCCCATGCCGAGTGTCCCGTATCGCGCCACCAGCCGTGGTCGCGAAGCGTGGCTGATATCGGGCGAGCACCCGAGCGAGGTATCGCTCCTGGTGGTGAGGTCATGCCAAACCGCGTCCTACTCGCCCTCGGCGACTTCGAACGCGATCGCGATCACCATCAACAAGACCCCTACCGCAAGGTAGATCTTGCTCACCTTCCCGATCTCGTCCCTCGTTCCGGGAACATATGCCCACCGGTCCGGGCCTGTCTTCATCATGACCAGCAGCACGGTGCTCCAGGCCGCGGTGAGGAACCCGGCGATGAACATCCACGGGACCAGAACACGAGGTGATACCCAGTGATCGGGTGAGAACTCCTGGGCGTTGTTCAACGCGGGAAACAACTTGAGCAAGACCACGATGATCCCCGAGATCAACATCACGGTCGGCGGTGCGAGCGGAGCAGCGGTCTCGTTGTCGACCGTCGCGTCGTCCTCGGGTGGTTCGCGATCCTCGTGGAAGTTCCGACCGAACCCGGACCAACCGGACAGCACCAACTGGGCTGCTCGTCCGAACCCGATGGCGCAGACGATGGCTGCGACGAGCGTGAAGATCCACCAGAGCGACATCGCCGAGGTGTTGCCGTGCCACCACCACGCGACGACTGCGCCGAGACCGAAGACGAACAGCAACCCCACACCGGTCTCCACACGTTCACGCATGCGATGGTGACCCACGAGTCGACCGTATGGACCGATGTTGGGCGGCCGGAAGTGTCCAAATGCTCTGCTGGCGGTGTGACGTCACCATGCAACGCGCCCGGTCTGCAAGCACAGCCTGCGGGCATCACTGAAGTGGCGTTGGTGACCTGCTTCGGCGCCGGCATCGGGTGGTCCGTTCAGAGGAATCGACCTCTGAACGGACCGATGCTGTGATGTCACCGCTCAGCTTCCGGTGCAGTCGGTCAGGCCAGGCCCGCTGGCCTACCACCCCCTCATGCTGAGACGTTCTCGGCCGGCGACACCTTCTTCGTTGCCAAGGGCACGAAGCGCACCTGGCACATCACCGAGACCCTGCGGAAGTCCCATATGATCGCCGAGTGAGCCGCCGCACGGCCCACGTGGCCACGCGGGTTCCAACCGGACCGTGGGTCGACGTCGACGTCAGACCGGAGTGTCGAGCCGGTCATCGCGAGCGTTGGACGTCGTCACTGGTGGTCTTCGCCGGGGCGATGTCGGTGCTCGGGGTGTTCGGCGTCGTGATCGTCTGGCGGGTCCGCCGAAAGATTCACCCGGGGCGCCGTGTTGACCAGCGGCACCACCCACGGCGAGGGAGGGATGTTCAACCCGACGGCGAGGGGGCCCGTGGGTGTCGCCATGCATGCTCAGAGCGGAACTCGGCGAACGCAGCGACGAAGGCGGTGATCGCACCGACCAGGCAGAACCCCGCAGCGACCACGAACCCCAGGTCGGCGATGTCCCTGCCCGTGATGCTTCCGTGCGACAACACGCTGCTGAGCGGTCCGCGGTCCAACAGCACGCTGACCAGGGCCACCACGACGGCGAGCAGGCAGATGCCGCACACCGCCAGGTGCCGGCACCGAAACACCCGCGCCTGACGCGAGGACACCGACACGACGAACCGTGACACCGCGCGACCGACGTGGTACAGCCCGAACAGGACGACCACCGAGGTCCACACGCGGACGCTGACCGTGTCGGGGTCGCGGGCCCAGGTCGCGATCTCGTAACCCAGCCAGATGGCGGCGCCACCCAGTGCGAGCTGCTCCAGCTGACGCCATCGCTCCCACCGGGACTCGATCGACGTGATGTCGAAGACCCCTTGCTCCCCGGTGATCGCGGTCCCGAACTCTCGCTCTTCCCACATCGGACACCTCTGTACCGCAACCCCATTCGCCTCCGGCCGGCCTGATTGTTGCTTGCTCAATGGATACCTTTCAGACAACGGAACCCCCCCCGTATTTCCAGAGGCGAAAGTCCCATCGGCCCTCGACGTTCGATGACTGCGCGCAATCGCGGGCAAGACGCGCTGCGACCTGTGTCCAGATCGCCGAGATCCATCCCCGGCGGGCCGACTCGATGATCGCCTTGCCGCCGAGCCAGCCGAAGCCGATGCCGACCACCGCGGCGATGAGGACTTCTTGGCCGATGAACCCGAGTACCTGGCCGATCGACCCGCCGGTGGCCGATTCCTCGGCGGCGGCGAGGAACACGAGCACGAGGGGGAGGGCGATGCCGTCGTTGAGCCCGCTCTCGACGTTGAGTCCCTGACGGATCCGTTGCGGCACGCGTGGATTCGAGATGACGGCCTGGCCGAGTGACGCGTAGGTGGGGGCGAGAATTGCGCCGATGAGCGCGGCCTCCCAGATCCTCAGCTCGGTGAACAACAGGACCGCCGATCCGAGCCCGACGGCGATGGTGAGCGGGAGGGCGATGAGCAACAGGCGGCCGGGGACGTAGGCCTCGTTGCGCCACGAGCTGCTGTTGACGGTGGTGGCGTCGCTGAACAGAACGATGGCGAGGGTGACCTCGAGTAGCAGGGTGATGGCTTCCGACTTCGGCTCGACGTCGATCGCGCCGAGGCCGTCGGAGCCGACGATCAGGCCGGCGGTGACGAAGACCATCGGTCCGGTGACGATCGTCCTGCTCAACCGCTGCGAGAACAGCGCATACAGCACGAACACTGCGGTGACGGCCAGCAGCCAGTAACTCACCGCACCCCCAACCCAGCGGCATCGGACGCCAGGCGTTGTGCGTGGCCGCATCAGTCGTCGGTGCTCGGGCCGGCGAGATCGGGGTACCGCTCCAGCACCTGCCCTGCGGCGGCGCGGAGGTTGGCGAGGATGCGCTCGTCGCCGATTGTTCACGATAACGATGAGTGCCGGACGGCACGTTGCTGGCCACCGCCAGCCAGAGCGTGATCGTGCGATTCGGGAAGAACAGCTGATTCAGCGGCGCTGACAGCGCGCATCGCCGGCCGGTTGCGGCGAGCCAACGGTGCGCGGATCGTGGCCGTGGCGGCCGGCTGCGTAAGGTCGGCGGTCATGACGCTGCCCAGCCGCCCCGGTATGACCGTTCCGCTCCCCGGCCCGCTCCACAGCCACCGCGAGAAGCTGTCGGCGCTCGCCGACATGGGGTACACCGACATCTGGTCGGCGGAGTCCGACGGCGCCGACGCGTTCACGCCGCTCGCGCTGGCGGCCGCCTGGGAACCGCGTCTGCGTCTGGGTACGGCCATCGTTCCGGCCTACACGCGGGCGCCCGCGTGCATGGCGCAGAGCGTCGCGTCGATGGCCGACGCTGCTCCTGGCAGATTTGCGATCGGTATCGGCTCGTCGAGCAACGTGATCGTCGAGCGCTGGAACGGCATTCCGTTCGAGGAGCCGTACAAGAAGGTTCGTGACGTCGTGAGGTTCCTGAAGGACGCGCTCGGCGGTGAGAAGATCAAGCACAGCTACGACACGTTCGAGATCAACGGGTTCAAGCTCGGCGTGCGCCCGGAGCAACCGCCGACGATCCTGGTGGCAGCGCTTCGGGACGGCATGCTGCGGCTGGCCGGTCGTGAAGCCGATGGCGCGATCATCAACTGGTTGTCGGCGAGCGACGTGTCGACGGTGGTGCCGGTGGTCACCGATGCGGCCGGCGGCGACGAGCGCGAGATCGTGGCCAGGATCTTCTGCTGCCCGAGCGAGAACGCCGAGGTCGTCCGCGCCTCGGCGAAATTCGCCATCGCCGCGTATCTCAACGTGCCGGTGTACGCCGCGTTCCACGAGTGGCTCGGGCGTGGCGACCAGCTCCAGGGCATGTGGGATGCGTGGAAGGCCGGGGATCGCAAGGCAGCGCTCGCTGAGATCCCCGACCAGGTCGTGGACGACTTGATCGTGCACGGATCGCCCGAAGCCTGCCGTGCTCAGATCCAGGCGTACTTCGACAACGGCGTCACCACCAGCTCGCTCGCCATCCTCCCGCTCGACCCCGACCTCGACTACTGGCAAGCGGTGACCGATCTCTCGCCGTCAGCCGGCTGATCGGGGCGCTGCCGGCCGATCGAGCCGCCGGCGCCGCAGCGGCGGTCAGGCCGCGCGATCGGTGGCGTCGGCGAGCGTGGGTCCACCAGCAGCGTGCCCGCGACGCTCAGCCAGCAACCGGCGGATCTCAGCGACGTGACGGAGACCCCGCTCGCGCGTGTCTCTGCTGAGCTGGAAACGAGGATTGACGGCGGGTGACGGCAACAGCGTGAGCTGCTCGGCGGAGGTGCGAGCAGCGGTCCGAGCAGTGGTTCGGGGAGAGGTGGAGGCGGCGGTCGAAGTCATGGTTGCCAGCATGACGAAGGGGTCTCACAGAGTTGCCGGGCCTGACATCTGGCGGGGCCGAGTGCCCGGTTCAGGCCGGGGCCGGCCCGAGCCGGGCAGCTGGGTCCTGACGGTAGAACCCCTGCAGCTCTCGGTACAGCGCCGGTTCGTGTTCGAACAGCTCGGCCGGTCGGGTGAAGAACACCTCGGTGGCGACGGCGAAGAACTCCGCCGGGTTGGTGCCGGCGTAGGGGCGCAGCACGTCGGAACGCTGCGCTCGAACCGTGTCGTAGGCGGCGGTGCAGACCTGCACCCACCGGACGACCGCCGCCTCGTCGTCGAGGGGTGGGGTGCCGTCGGTGACACCGTCGAGCATGTCGAGCTGATGTGCGAACTCGTGGTACACGACGTTCAGGCCGCTCGTCGGGAAGCGTGCACCACGTCGGGCCGCGCTCCACGACAGCACCACGGGCCCCTGGTAGTGCGCCTGGCCGGCGAGCAGTTGCGTGCCCGAGGAGCGCATCCCCCGACCGACCGCGTACTCGCCGTGCAGGCGAACGGTCGCCGGGTGCACGATCACCGAGGTGAGTTGCGGATACTCGTCGAGATCGAGGCCCAGCAGGAGCATCGATGCCTGGGCCGAGATGATCACCTTGATCTCATCGGTGAGCTCGAACCCGTTGGCGGCCTCCCATCGGTTGTCATGGAAGAACCGGGCGACGAGGAACTCCATGCGCTCGTGTTCGACAGGCGTGAGCGTTCGCCAGTGCTCGAAGCCCCGGCGCAGGATCTCGTGCCAGCCCGCGTCGAACGTCGGCTCGGATCGCCGGAACCGCCGACGCAACGAAGAGAACATGCCAGCGCCTCAGGCGACGTCGACGGGGTCGGTCGACGCGACGGGCCGCCCGGCGCGGACCGCATCAGGGATCGCTTCGTGGCCGCCGAAGTACTCGGCCAGCCGCGATTCGGCATCGTCGCCGAACAGGATCTCGGCGACCTCCCACAAACCCTCCGATGACCGGATGTCGTCGTCGCGGACCACGAGCTCGATCTTCGATCGGCGGCGCATGAAGTCCTCCAACCGCGTCACCATCTCCGAACGGGCTGCAGCGTGCAGCTCCACGCGCAGGTAGTCGGCCGCACCCATCACGTCCTCGGCCATCGAGGGGTCCTCACGGATCGCATCGAGCATGGTGAACGCCCTCCTCCCGTACCGGCGCCACAGTCGATCCGTGAGCGGTTCGGTGTCGGCCTTGGTGCGGAACGAATCGAGCTTGATCAGCCTGGCCTGCCGGTAGAACTCGTCGCGGGTCGCTGCCGCAGGCTCACCGAACCAGTTGTGCAGATCCGGTTCGAGGGGCACACCGAGTCGTTCGATCTCCTCTGCGACCTCCTCGCCGACGTTGAGACAGTCGGTGAGCTTGCCGCCGAAGATGGTGACGATGCGACGGTCGGCGTCGGTCTCGATCGCGTGTTTGCGACTGAGCTTGGTCCAGTCGACGTCGTCGTGATCGCCCCCGGCCCCCGACACCACGAGCGGCCGTACACCGGTTCGCTCGGCGATGATGTCGGCGGGTGTCAGCGGTTGGTCGAGGTCGAGGCGTGCGTTGATCTGATCGAGCAGGAACTCGACGTCGGCGTCGTCGACGACGGTGTACGGGTCGTCGACACGGGTGTCGGTGGTGCCGATGACCGAGCGGCGGCCCATCGGGATCACGTAGAACAGGCGCTGCGTGTCGTCGAAGAACGCCAGGACTCGGTGGTGGTCGCTCGTGGTCAGCCGTGGCACCACGAGGTGAATGCCCTTGGAGTACACGATTCGATGCTTCGTCGACACGCCCCACTGCTGGTTGATGTCGTCGACGAACGGACCGGCGGCGTTGACGATCGTGGTCGCGGTGGTGGTGAACTCCTCGCCGGTGTCGACGTCGCGCAACCTGGCGACCCACCGATCGGCCGTTCGTTCGGCTGACACCATCTCGACGTAGTTCGCCGTGGCAGCACCGGCCTCGGCCGCCGCACGCACGAACGAGAACACGAATCGGGCGTCGTTGTCGGTCAGGATGCCGTCGTAGTACTCGATGCCGCCGAGGGAGCTCGAGGTGTCGATCGCCGGCTCCTCGTGTTCGATCTTGTCGCGAGAGAGCACGCGCGGTCGTTTCGTCCCGAACTGCCCGATGATCCAGTAGCCGAGCGCGCCGAGCCCGGCGAACCACGGCCGGTACGGCGACGTCTCGTCGAGGGTCGCGTAGAAGCCGATCTGCTTGATGTTGTCGGGATACGCCCGCATCAGCCGGTTGCGAGATCGGCACAGCTTCCACACGAGGAAGAGCTCGTAGTTCTCGAGGTACTTGAAGCCGCCCCAGACGAGATTCGACGATGCCTGGCTGGTGAAGTTGGCGAAATCGCCACGCTCGACGAGGGCCACCGACGCGCCTCTGCCGGCGAGCGACGCTGCGGCGACCGCGCCGTTGATGCCACCGCCGATCACCAGCGTGTCGAAATGCTCGCTGCGAAGGCGTTGGAGGTTCCGGGAGCGCAGGGTCATGCGGCCATCACGATCATCACCGACGCGATCACGCTGCCGACCCCGACGGCGATCGGCGTGGCGTAGGTGGCCCAGGTGGGGAACGACCGATGTGGCGGAGCGAGCATCACGAGCGCACAGACCGCTCCGGCGACGGCGCCACCGAGGTGCCCGCCGATCGAGATGCCGGGGATCGCGAACGTGATGAACAGGTTGAGGATCAGCGTTGCGCCCAACCCGGTCGAGAACGGGTTGACCCCGCGGCGCCACAGCCCCACGGTTGCGCCGGCCAGGAGCCCGAACACCGCTCCGGAAGCACCGGCCGTGATGCCGCCACTGTCGAACAGCAGGACGCCGAGCGAGCCGCCGAGCAGTGATGCCGCGTACAGCAGGAGGAACCGCACTCGACCGAGCGCCGGCTCGAGCATCGGGCCCAAGACGTACAGGAAGTACATGTTGAACGCGAGGTGCAGGACACCGAAGTGCATGAACCCGGACGTGACGAGGCGGTACCAGCCGTCCGGCTGCGTGACGAAGAGACTGCCGTCGTCGCCTTGCCAGAGGATCTCCTGTGCGAGCACGTCGAGACTGAGTCCGAAGCGGAGGTGGGCATCTGTGACGCCGCCGCTGAGCGCAGCAGGTTCACGGGTGGCCAGCAGCACTGCCACGAAGACGCCCACGTTGATCGCGATGAGCGACATCGTCACCAGGACCGGTTGGCGGGCCGACCAGAACTTGACCCGCGTGCGGGCATCCGGCCGAGACGCCTTGGCGCAGTCGAGGCAGTGGCTACCGACCGCGGCCTGCACGAGGCACGATTCGCACGCAGGTTTGCCGCACCTGGTGCAGCGACGACCCGCGTCTCGATCGGGGTGGCGATAGCAGGTGGTCGCCGTCCGCGGTGGCGCGGCTGGAGCCGTCGGCGGCTGGGTCGGCATCGGTTGGCTCGACGTTGACGGCTCGGGGCCGGAGGGACGCGGCGGTGGTGGCGGCGGCAACGGCACGTTTCCAGGGTACCGAGCAACCCGCCGATGCCGCATGGAAGTCGGCGCGCCCCGATCGGGCTCGGACCGTTGGGGCGATCAGTAGCGCGTGGTTGCGGCGAGACGGTCGGCGGGGGCCGGCGGGCCCAGCAGGTTGCCCTGCACGCAATCGCAGCCGGCGGCCCGCAGACGCCGCAGTTGCTCGACCCCGCTCACCCGTTCGGCGACCACACGCATGTCCAGCGCGTGCGCCAGCAGCACGATCGCCCGCACCAGCCGCGTGTCGGAGTCGGTGGTCCCGGTCGGGAGCGCGAGGGAACCGTCGAGCTTCAGGATGTCGGCGCCGACGTCGGTCAGCACCGACAGTGCGTTCGCTCCGGTCCCGAAGTTGTCGATGGCGACGCCCACGCCAAGACGGCGCAACGCCTTCACCGTGCGGTCGATGTCGAGGTTTCGGCCGAGCAGCGCGTTCTCGCGCGCCTCGAGGACCAGGTGGTGGGCCTCCAAGCCGTGGCGGCGCAGCATCGACGTGACCAGGTTCACGAACGAGGTGCTCGCCAGTTGCACCTGCGACACGTTGACGTGCACGGCGAAGTCGGTGGGCACCACGCCGCTCTCGATCCATCGGCGGGTGTCGTCCAAGGCCTGCTGCAGGACGAATTCACCGAGCTGTGCGATGGCACCCGATTCCTCGGCGATGGCGACGAACTCCGCGGTGTCGATCCGGCCCTGGACCGGGTGGTGCCAACGCACCAGCGCCTCGGCACCGACCGCTTCCCGGGTGACGGCGGAGAACACCGGCTGGTACTCCACGGTGAGTTGGTGCTGAGCGATCGCCGTTGCGAGCGCGGCAGCCGTCTCGGTGCGCTGTCGCGCTTCGGTGCGCATCTGGTTGGTGTACAACACACAGCGGCGACGCCCCGTGCTCTTGGCCTCGTACATCGCAGTGTCGGCGTTGCTGATCAGCGCCGACACGACATCGCCGTCGTGCTCGTCGGCGATCCCGTGGCCGGTGAGTGCGACGCCGATGCTGGCCGAGAACGGAAGGTCGAGTTGATTGACACGGACGCGTCCGGAGAGTGCGTTGCGGATCCGGTCGGCGAGGTCGAGTGCGACCGACGCATCGGGGACGCCGGTGGCGACCACCAGGAACTCGTCGCCGCCGAGCCGAGCGACGTGGTCCTCCGGACGAATGGCTTCGGTCAACCGTTGGGCGGTGGAGACGAGCAGGCGATCGCCCACGTGGTGGCCCAGTGCATCGTTGATGTACTTGAGGCGATCGACGTCGACGAACATGGCGGCGACGTGTCCGGGCTGATCATGTTGATCGTGGATCGCTCGGTGCAACGTGGCCATGATCTGGCGACGGTTGGCCAAGCCGGTGAGCGGGTCGTGCGTCGCGCGGTGCCGCAGCGTCGATGCCTCGAGGCGGGTTCCCGTCACGTCGTGGGCCATCAGCCCGATGAATCCGGGGCGGTCGGCCGTGTCGGCGCGAACGGCGACCGTCGCTCGGAACACTCGGTACGCCCCTGTCTCGCCCGAGTGGTCGATGTCTCCCTGCCACATG
>Ga0316197_10000871_pt1 | contig 21293 bp, 19 predicted proteins | sample OudBiesiAoxic_MG_FD_204939 | JGI IMG/M metagenome (GOLD analysis project Ga0316197, IMG submission 204939) | Coastal sediment microbial communities from Oude Bieten Haven, Netherlands - site A oxic | ecosystem: Environmental > Aquatic > Marine > Coastal > Sediment | place: Netherlands... | reverse complement strand
CAGCTGGGTTGGTCAAAGAAGCCAAGCAAGAGGCGCAAAGGCTGGTGGACGCCCTGTTGCCCTATGCGCAGCAAGGTCTGCCGATCATCGGGCTGGAGCCCAGCTGCCTGCTGACCCTGCGTGATGAAATACCCGCGCTGCTGCCCGGCAAGGACACCGAGCTTTTGGCCAAGCATGCGCGCATGTTGGAGGAATACATCGCAGATCAGGAAGACAACCCTGACTTCAACCTTCCGCTCACGTCGCCCGCCCCCAAGGTGCTGCTGCACGGGCACTGCCATCAAAAGGCGATGGGGGTCATGTCCAGCATCGAGAAAACCCTGTCCCGGCTGCCCGATACCGAGGTTGAAGTTGTTGAGACAAGCTGTTGTGGCATGGCTGGCGCATTTGGGTATGGTGTGGAAACGCATGAAGTGTCGCGGAAAATGGCGGAGTTGGACCTCGCGCCTGCTGTGAGGAAGGCGGACGAAGATACATTGATCGTTGCAGATGGCACATCATGCCGCCACCAAGTGGCCGATACGACCGCGCGCAAGCCCATCCATGTTGCGCGCCTTCTTGAACTTGCCCTGCAAAAGTGAGGTTTGGCCACTAATGATGCATGCGACACAATCCGTCCAAACGATCACGCGAAAGTCCCTCCATCACGAACTGGTGGACAGGTTACAGACGCTGATCATCAATGCAGAATTGGCGCCGGGATCGAAGGTCCCTGAAAAGGTGCTGTGTGATCAGTTCGGCGTCTCACGAACCCCGCTCAGAGAGGCGTTAAAGGTTCTCGCCTCTGACGGGTTGGTGCGGCTGGAGCCGAACCGGGGTGCTTGGGTAACCCAGGTAACAGAAGAAGAAGTCGAAGAGGTCTTTCCTGTGCTCGGCGCATTAGAGGCTCTCTCGGGGGAGTTGGCCTGTAAACATATCACGGACCCGGAAATCGAAGAGGTTCGTGCGCTGCATGACCAGATGATGCAGAGTTACGAGAACCGCGATCTGGACGCCTATTTCAGCATTAATCAGAAAATCCACCGCGCCATCCTGCTTGCTGCCAGAAACAGGACGTTGACGACGTCCTGTCAGGCCCTGTCCCTGCGGATGCAGCGGGCGCGGTACCTGGCCAATATGACGGAAGGCCGCTGGTATGACGCGGTGCAGGAACATGAGAAAATCCTCGAATTCCTGATTGCACGGGATGGTGCGAATTTGGCGTCGACCCTGCTGCAACATATGGATGCCAAGCGGGCGTCGGTTGTGAAATGGCTTCAGACGCGCGAGGCGGCGACTGACGTTCAGTGACGGACGGTTCGGATCCAGATGCAGTGCAGCGCCTCTACCTAGCGACTTTCGGATGAGCCATTCCCCCTGCTTCTTCCGCGCTCTGACTGTTTGAAAATCCCCTGCGCTGCGAAACCGGCAGCCAATTCTTCTTGCGTTGTCGGTGGGCCTTGGTCGCAGACAAAGTGCAAAGTTTTCCTTGACAGAATCGTGACTTGCCCAAAAACTTAACTCACCAGTTAAGAAAAGGCGTGCAATGCTACAGGAACGGATCGAGGGGAAATGGCTGGCATCCTTCCGACGTGTGTTCGCGCTCAACGGGATCGGCACAGGCACCACCGTTGCACTCATCTACGAAACGCAGTCGCGCCCCGTGCTCGCGCATCTGTCTGAACTGGCACTCTACGATCTGGGTGCCGATTTCTGTATGCTGAAGATGGTCACACCGCCGCAGACCGCCCCTGTCCCGGTCAAGGGAACAGGCACCTCCTTAGCTGTTCAGGGCAATCGCGCCGCAATCGAAGCGATGAAGCAGTGCGAGATCGTCGTTGATTGCACCGTCGAAGGCATGATCCACGCCCCTGAGTGGCCCGAGATCGAAGCCGCCGGTGCGCGCATTTTGGTTGTCACCAATGAACATCCGGAAATCCTTGAGCGGACAGAACCTTTCGCGGAGTTGGGCCCAAAGGTGGACCTCGGCGTGCAGATGCTGCGGGAGGCGTCAAAGATGCATGTCACCTCGGCCGCCGGAACCGACCTGATCGTTGATCTGACCGATGCCCCCTGCGGCGGCACTCCGGGCTTTGGCACAACGCCGGGCCATGTGGCGCATTGGCCGGGCGGCCTGTGCCTTGCCTTTCCGGGCACCGATTGCGTGAACGGTCGGATTGTCATGGATGTGGGCGACATGAACCTCACTTTCAAAAGCTATCTGACCAGCCGGATCGATTTTACAGTCGAGAATGACTTCGTCACAGATATCAAGGGCGACAGTTTGGATGCGGAATTGTTCCGCGATTACATGGCCGCCTGGGAAGACCGGGATGCCTATGGTTTCAGCCACGTGGGATGGGGGATGAACCCGCGCGCGCGATGGGTCAGCGGCGCTCTTTATGACAAGCGCGACATGCAGGCAGTGGAATTCCGCGCCTGGGCCGGGAACTTTCTATGGTCAACCGGCGCCAACCAATACGCGGGCCGGTTCACCGAAGGCCACTTCGATCTGCCGATGCGCAACTGCACCATCGCATTGGACGGCAAAACGGTCGTGAAAGAGGGCGTCCTGCAAGGGGATTTGGCGCTCTGACGCGCCGGGAGGAAAACATGAGCACACCTGCTGACTACTACGATTTGAACCGCATCCGCCCCGAAGTGCTGGCTGTGCTGAACCGCATCAACGAGATGGGGCCGACGTTCGCGGAACGTGCCTTTGCCATTGATGAGGCGGCAAGCTTTCCGGTGGAGAACTACAGTGATTTGGCGGCAGAAGGTCTGATGACCCTCACAGTGCCCGAAGAATACGGCGGTCACGGTTTCAGCCTTGGTGAATATGCGATGGTCGGCGCGGAAATCGGCAAGTATTGCGGGGCCACCGCTCTGACGTTCAACATGCACAATTCCACGATGATGTGGGCGCGTTTCATGTACGAAATGCCACATCTGACCGAGACAGAGCGCGCCGCCTTTGCCCCCTTGCGCGAACGGCAGTTTCGGCGCGCGGTCAAAGAACAGGGGATCTATTCCCAGCCGATCTCGGAAGCCGGACAGAACTGGACCTCGAAACCTGCGCAGACCCAGTGCCGCAGGGTCGAAGGGGGCTGGAAGATCAACGGTTTCAAAAAATTCGCCTCACTTGCCGGGTATTGCGATTACTATTCCATCGTCTGCACCGAAGTTTTTGACGGACAAGAGCCGCGCCACGAGGACACGATGAACTTCATTGTGCACAAGGATGCGGCGGGGCTGTTCGTTCAGGGGGACTGGGATCCACTGGGGATGCGCGGCACCAATTCCCGCGATCTTGTCCTCAAGGATGTCTTCGTGACCGAAGTCGACCTGATGATGCCGCCGGGGATCTTCATCAAGACGCTGCCGAATTATCCGCACATGATGGCAACGCTGTCGCCGACCTACATGGGCGTGGCGCAATCCGCCTTTGATTTCACGGTCGCCTATCTGCGGGGCGAAGTTCCGGGGCAACCCCCCATTGACCGGCGCATGTTCACCACAAAGCGGCTGGCCGTGTCCAAGATGTACGCGCGGCTTGCCCCAGTGCGCGCGCTGTGGTGGCAGGCGTTTATGGAGGCCGACGCTTTTCCATCGCAGGCTCAGGTGTTGCGCATGTATGCCGCCCAGTACAACGTGATGGAGGCCGCTCAGGAAATTGCGGCCCTTGCCATCCGCACCTGCGGCGGCCAGTCGATGCTGAAGTCGCTGCCCTTGGAACGCATCTACCGCGACAGCCGCTGCGGTGCGCTGATGCTGCCCTATACGTCTGAGATTATGGAAGACTATATGTCCGTGCTCACACTCTATGACGTCGATGAATTCGATGATGCACCGGGAGATGAGCACGGTGCGCGCACCTCGCTTTGGCGTGGCGCGGCAGAGATGCCACTGGCTGCGGAATAGCGTCTTGCCCCGTCTCACGGTTCAAAGCCACAAGCTGATCAAGGCGACGCCTGAGCAGGGTTGGGCCGTGGTGCGCGACTTCTGTGCGCCGTGGCATCCGGCGATAGAGCGTATGGCGGCACAGCGCAGTGTACGCGGCGGCCTGGTGCGCCGTTTCGAAGTGTCGGGCGAGGAAACCATCTATCGTGAGCGGCTGACTTACTTCAGTGATAGCGAAAGGGTCATGGCCTACAGGCATCTCGATGGCATCGCAGGCGTGGATCATTACGACGCGCGAGTGGTGATCGCGCCCGCCACAGAAGGAGCAAGCGTAACGATGCGGGCGGACTTCTTTGCCCCTGCCCCGCGCGCGCATGAAATTGCCGAAGGCACGCAGGTGATTTTCGATACGGGCACCAAGGCGATTGCGGCGCAGGCATCAACAGCATCGCCATGGTCCCTTGCCGAGACATCCCCGGCGACCGTGGCAATACAGATCGTCGAGATTGACAGCCTGCCCCGGCTGGCGCTGAGCACGGCGGGCGGTAGTGGTGACACGCTTTGCCTTTTTCTGCATGGGATTGGTGGCAACCGGACAAACTGGGACCAGCAGCTTGCCGCCGTTGCAGGGCATTGCCCGGTGGCCGCGCTGGACCTGCGCGGCTACGGCGACAGTTCATTAGGCGCGGCGCAGTCTACGGTCGAGGATTACTGTGCCGATATTCTGAGGGTGATGGATGTGCGGGGGGCGAAACGGTTGATCCTCTGCGGGCTTTCCTATGGCGCCTGGATCGCCACCACCTTCGCGATGCGCCACCCCGAGAAATTGGCCGCATTGATCCTTTCCGGCGGCTGTACCGGCATGTCGGAGGCCGGACCCGATGAGCGCGAGGCCTTTCGGTTAAGCCGCGAGGTGCCGATGAATGAAGGCCAAACACCGGCTGACTTTGCCCCATCGGTGGTCGAGGTGATCGCGGGGCCAAAGGCCAGTGCGGAAGACCGGGCAACCTTGCACGCCGCGATGGCAGCGATCCCGACAGAGACCTACGCAGATGCACTGCGGTGTTTCACCAACCCGCTGGAGACCTTCGATTTTGCGAAGCTGACAATGCCTGTCCTGTTGATAACCGGAGAGCATGACCGCCTTGCCCCACCCGCCGAGATCAAGCGCGTCAGCGAACGCATCTGGGATGCGTCACCCGAACCCGATGTGCGATTTGAGGTGATCAGCGGTGCGGGCCACGTCTGCAACATCGAAAAACCGGGGGCGTATAACAGCATTCTGACGGAGTTCCTGGCAAGGGTGTTGCCATGAACCAGTTGTCGCGCCGCGAGCGAAACCGGCTGGAGCGGCAGAACCGCATTCTGGATGCTGCGATCAAGGTCTTTGCCGAGGCTGGTTTTCCGGGCGCATCGATGGACGAAATCGCCCGCCAGGCTGGCTTGAGCAAACCGACCCTGTATCAATATTTTACCAGCAAAGAGGCGCTTTTTGAGGCGATGATGGCCGCCCCCCGCGAAGGAATGATGCTGGCCTTTGATGACGCGGCCAACCCGGACATGGTCGCGCAGTTGCTGCGCTTTGCATGGTCCTACGCCGAGACAGTCATGCGGCCGGAGTTCCTGTCACTGGCCCGGCTGATCATCGGTGAGGCACAAAGGTTTCCAGACGTGGGACGGGACTATCAAGCGTCGGGGCCGGATCAGGTGCTGCAGGGGTTGATTGCCTTCATGGAGGCGCAGCGCAACGCAGGACGTCTCGTCTTTGACGATGCAGAACTGGCGGCAGAGGATTTCTGGGGCCTGATACTGTCGGCCCCGCGGAACCGGGCGCTTCATATCCCGGATACGGACGTCAGCCGCGCGTCACTGGCGCGGTACATCCATAACGGGTTGCGGGTCTTCCTGAGGGCCTATTCTGCGCAACCGGATCAGGATCTTGCGCGTCTAGACAGGGCAATTGTTGCCGAGACGGCGCAAAACTGAAACCGGCTCACTCTCGGAATTGAAAATTAGGGACTAATCGATGTCGCGGCGGGCAGACACGTATTTCTCCGACTCTTCATAGTAATCGTCAAAACCGATCCGTCTGCGCAGTTCGACAAAATCCATCTGTCCGGGCCGCGCATCATCCCGCATCGATCGCAACGATGTCACCATCGCCTGCATCGCAGCCGCCATCAGCGAAAGAGGATAGGCCGCGATGGCATAGCCGATCTCGTGCAGTTCAGCATTGGGCAGATCAGGCGTCGCACCGCCCTCGACGATGTTTGCCATCTTTGGTCCGGGCAATGACGCGCAGACCTCGCGCATCTCCGCTTCGTTCTGAGGTGCTTCGACGAAAAGGATATCGGCACCCAGTTCTGCGAACATGGCGGCCCGGTCGATGGCTTCGGCCAGCCCGTGTTCATGCCGCGCATCGGTGCGCGCAAGGATCAGGATATCGCCCCCCTGCGCGCGCAATGCCTCGCGCGCGTCCACGGCGGCGCGAATGCGGTCGCATGCTTCGTCCCGCCCGACAACAGCTTTGCCCGGCGTGTGGCCACAGCGTTTGGGCGCAAGCTGATCCTCGATCATGACTGAGGCGCAGCCAGCCTTGGCGAAACCTGTCACGGTACGGCGCACGTTCATAGCGTTGCCATAGCCGGTGTCACCATCTCCGATCAACGGGATATTGATGGCATCTGTAATGTTGCGCGCCTGATCGACGACTTCATTGTAGCTCATCAGCCCCAGATCCGGCGCGCCGATCCGGCTGGCCGAGGCGGCAAAGCCGGACATGAACGTAAGATCATAACCTTCCTGCTGGATCAGCTTGGCCGACAGCGCGTCGAAACAGCAGGGCATAACGTGGCATTTATCCTGCGTAAGCAGGTCACGAAGAGTTTGGGCTGGGGTCATTATTCTACCACTTGAAAGGAATGTAGAGGACAAGGTCCGGGAAGATATACAGCACGGCAACCGTGACCAGCATCAGCACAAGGAACGGCCAAACGCCGCGCGCAACGTTGCCCAGTGTAGTCTGTGCCACGGACTGGATCACATAGAGGTTCAGGCCAACCGGCGGCGTGATCAGCGCGCATTCGACCATGATCACCATATAAATACCGAACCAGATGGGATCAAAGCCAAGTCCGAGCGCTGCGGGCAGCAGAACCGGGGTCATGATCAGGATCATCGAAAGCGCCTCGAACACCAGCCCCATCAGCAGCAGCACGATCGACACCACGATGATGAACATTACCGGACCGTCGATGGTCTGGGCAAGGAAGGCCGAGATATCCTGCGGGATACGGTACAGCGCGATAGCTTTGCCAAAGACTTTGGCGCCGGCAACGATCAACAGGATCGCCACCGTGGTAATCGCGGATTCGCGGACAGCCTCCCAAAGGTGTGCCCATGTCATGGAGCGCAGCCAGAAGGTCGTTATCAGCAGCGCCGCAGCAAATCCGACTGCCGCAGCCTCGGTCGGCGTGAAGGCACCAGAGTAGAGACCCACAATAACAAGCGCGGCCAAAGCAACAGAGGGCAGTGCCCGGGCCGAAGCCGTAATGCGTTCTTCCATGGTGGCTTTGGCAACCGGGGTATAGCCGCCGGATAGACGCGCGTGCAGCATGGCAAAGACGACAAAGAGCGTGACCAGCAAGAGGCCGGGACCAATCCCTGCTAGGAACAACGCGATGACGGATTGTTCGGTGACGAACCCGTAGACGATCATCGGGATAGACGGCGGGATCAGGATCCCCAATGTTCCGCCTGCGGCAAGCAGTCCGTAAACGAACCGTTTTTCATAGCCCCTATTGATCATTTCAGGGATCGCCACGGTTCCGATCGTGGCCGCCGTTGCAACCGATGACCCTGAGATGGCCGCGAACAGAGCGCAGCTCAGGATGGTGGCCACCGCCAGCCCGCCGGGCCAATGCCCGACCCAGGCCTGCACAGCTGCAAACAGATCGCGTCCGACGCCGCCTTTGAGCAGCAGATTGGACATCAGCAGAAAGAGTGGCACAGCCAACAGGATGAAACCATCGAGCGTCGACAGGATCGATTGCGGGGCCATCAGCGGAGAGAAGCCGCCAATCAACAGCATGCCAAGGCCCATGCCGCCCAGCGCAAAAGCCACCGGCACACCGATCAGGAGAAGGGCAAAAAGCGTCGCCAGTATCAGGATTATGGTCATTCGTGTGTTGCCCCAAGACTGGTGGTGTCAGAGCCGCGCAAGCCGATCAGTTCTACAAGCGCCTGCAGGGTCAGCAGGGCAAAGCCCAAAGGCACCGATGCTTCGGCGATCCAGACAGGCAGGTTCAGCAAAGAGCCTGTTGTGCGGCCGCGCACGAAGCTGTCGTGAAAGATCTCGTAGCCCCAGAACGCGACGATCCCGGAGAAAACGATAACAACGACAAGTGCGATTGCGGTACATACCTTTTGCGCGGCATGCGGCAACAGCCCGGTAACAGCGTTCACAGTGATATGGCGGCGCAGGGTCAGCAGATGCGCCATCGCCAGCAAGCAACCCCAGATCAGGCAAAGCTGGCTCAGTTCAGCCGCCCAGATGGTCGGGCGGATAAAGAAGTATCGCGCAATGACCTCGTAGGTCAGCATCACACCCGTTGCCGCCAGCAAAAGCGCGGCTACGACACAGGCGAAGCGGGAAACAGCGGTTATGAATATCATGACATGAAAAGGCGGACGGCATGAGAGCCGTCCACCCTCTTTGAGTTGAGCATCAGGTTCAGGAGCCGGAATTCACGCCAAGAGAGTCAAGAATTTTCTTGCCCGCGTCCCCTGTCGCTTCGAGGTACCGGTCATAGACCGGCTTGGCCACGGCTTGCCACGCGGCCAGCTCTTCGTCGGTTAACTCGACTATGGTCATCCCGTTTTCTTCGGCAGCGGCATAGGCTTCCGCTTCGATCTGGGACATCCGGTCACGCACGTCGTCCTGTGCAACCTTGGCTGCGTCACGGATGTGGCCCTGTGTTTCCGCGTCCAGACCGTCCCACCAGTCGCTGTTCACAACAACGACGAATTCGATATCCGCGTGGTTGGTCTTGGTAATGGTATCCATCACTTCCCAAAGTTTGCGAGACTTGACGCCGGACACACCGGTCATACCGACATCCACCGTACCGCGCTGGTACGCCAGATATTGTTCAGACCCGGAAATCAGCGTTGGCGCACCACCGGCAGCAGTCACGAAATCACCAAGCGTCTTGCCAAAGACACGGGCCTTTTTGCCTTTCATGTCCGCGGGTGTGCGGATCGGGCCGCCTTGAGACAAAAGGATTGCCCCGCCATAGGCTTGCCAGTAAAGCACCTGACCGCCCGTCTTTGCGATCTCAGCCTCAAGAATTTCGCGCACTGGTGAGCCTTCGGCCACCGCAGCACGTACTTTTTCCTCAGTGTTGAAAAGGAATGGCATGTAGAAGACGTCAACGACAGGCGCATCACCCACATATCGCGTCAGAGAGGCAACACCCGCCTCGATCGAGCCGGACCCGACAGCGGCAGGCACTTCCTTGTCCTTGTAAAGGGTCGCGCTGTCGTAAATCTCAACGTCAATCGCGCCGCCTGTCCGCTCTTCTACTTCCTTTTCAAAGAGCACCAGATTTTCACCCAAGTGACTGGTCAGCGGCAGCTGCAGCGATATCCGCATCTTTTCCTGCGCAGCAGCGGCAGTGGCCATCAGCGATGCACAGACGGCTGCGGCGAGTGTTTGCTTGATCATTCTTTTTCCTCCCGTTTGTTCAACAGAAGCAGAGTACAAATCGCGGGAGCTTTGGCAATTGCTTTCACAACTGATGCTGGCGTGGCTTGCTGTAAACCCTGTCGGGATAGACCGTTTTAGCAGGTTATGGCTGCGGTACTTTCCAGCTCTTGAGCAATTCTGCGGATGCCTCGTGCTTGATGTCTGCATAGACCGCGACATCGAGCCGTTCGCGTCCATAGCGATTGGACAGCGATATCAGTTCACCGCTCTCAATTTCCCGGTGGATCATGCTGTACGGCAACCAGCCGACCCCGATCCCTTTGAGGACCAGTTCCTTGATGCCACTGGAAAAGGCAGTTTCGCAGACCGGGTTCCCGCTGAGCCTTTGTGTTGAGAAGGACCGCTCCCCGGTATCCAGCACCTCGCCGAAATAGCTGTTGTCGGGATAGACAATGGCCGGCGTGTCTGCCGCGATCTCGCCCGTGTCCCTGACAGCGTAGCGCAACTGGCCGCCGACAACCGGCGTGAGGTAATCAATCCCGGACAGCTCGCGTTGAATAGCCGGGCCAAAGGGCAGCGGGTCCGCGTTCTCGGACTCGTAGCACAGCAACATGCTGGCATCACCGCGCAGGAACATGCTGACGCAATCGCGCAGGTTGCCCGCACGAAGCCGAAATCTTAGCCCTGGAAAACTGCGTTTGGCGCGCAATGCCATGTCGGGAAAGGTTGAAAACACCGGCGCGTGCTGGGCCGCGATGGATACGGTCGAACTGGCAGGGTCGAATTTCGTAATTTTTGTGCGCAGATCCCGGATACGCGCGACAAGGGCGCGGATCTCGCTCTCGTTCGAAAGAAGGGCCGCGTTGATGTCAACGCGATTGGCACCGCGTTCCAGCACATCCACCCCCAGCCAGTCCTCAAAGCTGCGAATTCGCCTTGAAAACGCAGGTTGCGTGATGTTTCGCCGTGCTGCGGCGCGGGTCATGTTGCCCTCTTCGAGGAGCACCAGCACATCATCCAGCCATTGCATATCCATTTGGTTAACTCCACCAGCCAAAGAAATAGTATGAGCAGACCAAGCAAAAAGCATTATTTTTCTTCTCCGCCATTGGCGACACTTTGCCTCGACTCAAAGTGGAGGATGTCTGGGCGTGGCAGAAACTGATCAGATCGCAAATCGCGATGCGCAAATCTCACCCGAAATGACCATGAGCCTGTGCAAGGAGCTTTCGGTCGCGCTGTCCCGCTTTCCGAAAGTACGGCTGGGACATTTGCCCACGCCTTTGGAACCCATGGACCGGCTGAGCGAGATGCTGGGCGGGCCACGCCTTTGGGTCAAGCGGGACGATTGCACCGGCCTGTCGTCGGGCGGCAACAAGACCCGCAAGCTGGAATACCTGATGGCGGACGCACAAGAGCATGGGGCCGATACCATCATCACCCAGGGAGCCACCCAGTCAAACCATGCACGCCAGACCACGGCGGCAGCGGCAAAGCTGGGCATGGGCTGTCACATCCTGCTGGAAGACCGCACCGGATCAAATGACCCGGATTATATTCTGAACGGCAATGTCCTGTTGGACCGGCTGCACGGGGCGTCCGTGTCCAAACGTGCTGGCGGCACGGATATGAACGCCGAGATGGAAAAGCTGGCCGAACATCTGATCGAAGATGGCAAGCGCCCCTACATCATTCCGGGAGGAGGCTCCAATCCGATTGGCGCGCTGGGGTACGTCAACTGCGCGCGCGAACTGGCCGAACAGGCCGTTGGGATGGGACTCAACATTGATGCGTTGGTACATGCGACGGGCAGTTCTGGCACGCAGGCGGGGCTGGTTGCGGGACTGACCGCAATCCAAAGCGATATGCATCTGTTGGGCATCGGGGTCAGGGCACCGCAGGAAAAGCAGGAACAGATGGTCTTCGATCTGGCCCAGCGTACGGCGGACTACCTTGGCACAGGATTGAAGATTGACCGCAGCGAGGTGCGGGCCAACTGCGATTACGTGGGGCCCGGTTACGGCTTGCCGACACCGGGCATGATCGAAGCGGTCAAACTGCTTGCCCAGACAGAAGGGCTTTTGTTCGATCCGGTCTATTCCGGCAAGGGACTAGACGGGCTGATTGACCAGATCCGCAAGGGATATTTCGACGGCATGGACAACGTCGTCTTTCTGCATACCGGCGGCAGCGCGGCCCTTTTCGGCTATCCCGAAACTTTCGATCTGCCCGGATACACAGACTAGAAAACAAAAAACACACAACAAGGAGACCAACATATGTCACTAAGGAAGACTTTGATCACGGCCACACTGCTGAGCGCCATCAGCGCACCGGCCTTTGCCGAAGAGGTCAAGATCGGCGTGCCGTCCTGGACCGGCGCGCAGGCGATTGCGCACCTGCTGGGCGCTGTCGTTGAGATGCGGATCGGCGGTACCGTGGAGTATGTCCCCGGCAACAACGCGACGATCTTTCAGGCGATGGATCAGGGCAAGGGCGACATCGACGTGCATCCGGATGTCTGGCTGCCCAACCAGGAAAGCTTTACCAAGAAATACGTGGACGAGGCAGGCACAGTGACGCTGTCCTCCAATCCTTACGAGGGCAATCAGGGCTTTTGCGTCTCCAAGGATTTCGCCGCAGCCAACAACATCACGGATATCGCTGATCTGGGCCGCCCGGATGTGGCCGCGCTGATGGACAGCGACGGCAACGGCAAGGGCGAGATGTGGATTGGTGCGCCCGGATGGGCGTCGGCCAACGTGAACGAGGTCAAGGTGCGCGACTACGGCCTGCTTGATTTCATTGAACCGATCCGGGCTGAGGAAAGCGTCAAGACAGCACGCATCAAGGCTTCCATCACCAAGGGCGAAGGCTATGCCTTCTATTGCTACAAGCCGCATGCGGTCTGGTACATGTTCGACGTCGAGATGCTGAGCGAGCCGACGTTTGATCCTGCCAAGTACGTTATGGTCCAACCCTCCGACGATGCCGACTGGTATGAGAAATCAAGCGTTGCGACGAAGGATGCACTGAAAGAAGTGCAGATCGCCTGGTCGAACTCTCTTCCTGAACGCTCGCCCGCGATTGCGGAGTTTTTCCAGCGGTTCGCGCTGACTGCCGATGACGTCAGCAACTTTGCCTATGAGATCAGCGGCAAGGGACGTGAGCCGGCTGAGGTTGCCCGCGAATGGGTCGAGGCAAACCCCGACCGCGTGGACGCTTGGCTGGGCCTCTGATCCGCCATTAATGTTGCGAAATCTGGTGGCCCTGCTTTCGGTGGGGCCACCCTACGCCCAGTCGGCCTTGCGCCGAGCGAACGGATATATCCCCTGACATGAGCGATGAAACCGTCATAGAAATCTCCAACGTCTGGAAAATCTTCGGCGCCCGACCTGAAGAGGCACTGCGGGCGATACGCGAAGAAGGCCTGACGAAAGCGCAAGTGCTGGCGAAATACAACGCTGTCGTGGGCGTGGCGGATGTCAGCCTGTCCGTCAATCGTGGTGAGATTTATTGCATCATGGGCCTGTCAGGCAGCGGCAAATCCACGCTGGTGCGCCACTTTAACCGGCTTTTGGAGCCGACGGATGGCAAGATCCTGATCGAAGGTACGGACGTGATGGGGCTGGGACCAAAGGACCTGCAGACCTTTCGCAACCGCAAGATCGGGATGGTGTTTCAGAACTTTGCCCTGATGCCGCACCGGTCGGTGTTGGACAACGTGGCGATGCCGCTTGAGATCCGTCAGATCAGCAAGAATGACCGCATGCGTCAGGCGGCGGCAATCCTTGATATTGTTGAGCTGGGTGCATGGGGGTCCAAATTCGCACACGAGCTTTCCGGTGGCATGCAGCAGCGCGTGGGTCTGGCGCGTGCGCTGGCGGCGAACCCGGATGTGCTGTTGATGGATGAACCTTTCAGCGCGCTTGACCCGCTGATCCGGCGACAGTTGCAGGATGAGTTTATCCGCCTGTCGAAAATCCTGAAGAAAACCACTGTCTTTATTACCCATGATCTGGACGAAGCCGTGCGGATCGGTGACCGCATAGCGATCATGCGGGACGGAAGGCTGGTACAGACGGGCACTGCCGAAGAGATCGTGATGAACCCGGCGGACGACTATGTCTCTGACTTCGTTGCGGGGATTTCACGGCTCAAGGTCGTGCATGCCCACGCGGTGATGCAACCATTTGATGCCTACATCAAAGACCATGGCCCGCTGTGGGAAGATGCGCCACGCGTCGATCCGGGCGAAACGCTCAGCACGCTGATCAATCTGGCGATAGACAATACCGATGCGATCATCGTCTCGAAAGACGGCAAAGATATCGGGGTGATCACCCGCAGCGACATCCTCAGAACTGTTGTCGAAGGGACGGAAATGTCATGACCGAGACCACGCAGAACCCGCTTGAGGCCACCGATACCGAAGCCGCGCTTGCCTATGCCGCAGAGCGACGCGAAAACATCCGCACTTTCGTGCGCACACATCCTGAATATTACATCGCGCAGTTCGACAAAATTGGGGAAAGCGCCAAGTTCACCCCCACATTCAACCTGATGGCCGGTATTTTTGGCCCGATCTGGTATGGTGCACGGGGGCTATGGTCATGGGCGCTGCCGTTTCTGATCCTTGAGACGCTCGCCTTTGTGCAGATGGCTCGCGGACTGTTTGGTGATCTGGCCGCCGATGCCTTTGCGCGGATTGCGTCCATCGAAGGGACGCTTGAATTGCGGCGTCAGCAGCTTGCAGCGGCGATTGAGAATAATTCCGACAAGGTCGATGTCTATCAAAGGACTGTCGAGTCACTGGAAGATGCCATAGGTGGCATCCGGGCAGAGGCGGAAGCGCTGTCAGAGCAAGGCATCTGGATTGCCCTGTCAGGCCTTGCGGTGTTGTTAATCGTCAAAGCGGTACAAGCGATCGTGGCCAACTGGGCGTTGGAAGCGCGCTTTTCGGACTGGCTGTCAAACCGCACTGTGCGCTCTGGCCTCCCGGTGTCACAGATGTTCTTCAGCGCCGTCTTCATGGTGTTGATCGTTATTGCCGCGATGCTGCACTACAGCTTTCCAGGCCGTTTCAATCTTCTCAGCGAATTCCCAACCGATCCAGATTATCGGCTGGTTAGCATCGCTTCGGTCGAATCTTTCTTTGCTTTCTGTGTCGCAAACGGTGAGGTGCTGTTTGACATGATCACCTACGGCATCCGCCTCATTCTGGATGCTCTGGAACTGGTGTTTGTCAAAACACCATGGATCGTGATTGCCAGCCTGATTGTCCTGCTGACCTGGCTGACCGCCGGGGTACGCACGGCGATCTGGTCCGCGGCGTTCCTGTCCTACATGGGTCTTCTGGGCTTTTGGGAGAAAGCGATGACCACGCTGGCGCTGCTGGGTACAGCGGCTTGTCTTTCGATCCTGATCGGCATTCCGCTGGGCATGTTCTGCGCCCGCAGACCACGGTTCTACGCCTTTATCCAGCCCATCATGGATTTCATGCAGACCATGCCGGCCTTTGTCTTCATGATCCCGGTGATCGCCTTTTTCGGCACGGGCAAGCCCGCTGCCGTTGTCACTACGATGATCTTTGGGGGTACACCGGTGGTGCGTCTGACGGTGCTGGGGCTGCGCGGGGTGCCCGAAAGCGTGCGCGAAGCTGCGATCTCTTTCGGGGCGAACAAATGGTATCTGCTGACCCGTGTCGACCTGCCGCTGGCCAGCCCGTCGATCCGGGCTGGCATCAACCAAACGATCATGCTGTCGCTGGCCATGGTCGTCGTCGCCTCGCTGATCGGGGCAAAGGGGCTGGGCGAGGACGTGCTGGAAGCGCTGCAATATGCCAACGTGGGTCAGGGCATCCTTGCCGGTTTCTCCATCCTGTTCTGCGCCATGATCCTTGACCGCATCGTGCAGGGTCAGCGCAAATGATCCCACTGGTGCTGGTCCATGGGTTCATGGTGGGGCAGCGCACATTGGGAACATTTGATCAAGCGTGTCGAAAGCCATCGCGATCTACTTGCCATTGATCTGCCCGGTTTTGGCAAGAACAACCCACTGCCTGCAATTGACCGCATTGATCATTTCGCGGAATGGGTGATGCTGAGCTGCGCAGTAACGGCGTGGAGCGTTATCACCTTCTGGGTCATTCGATGGGCGACATGATCGTCCGACCGGATCAGCAGAATATCGAGCATCTGATCCTCTATGGCATTGGCGCTTTCGGCACCCTGCCGGACCGCTTTGAGACGATCGCGAAAAGAAAGGCCCGCGCTTAGACGGATGGCATCGTTGCCACCGCACGCGGAACTTGCCGTCGGGCGGCGCTGCAGCGATTTGGTTTCATGCGCAAGAAGCCACAGCGAAAGATAGGAATAGATGTCCTTCCAAGATCATCGCGAAGTCTCTGGATAGTCGCCCTGCGATACCAGTACGATGGGCAAAGAATCTCTATCGGGGAAAACCAGCGACAATGACTGAGCAAAAAAGAGCAGCGATCATCGGCCTCGGTTCGATGGGCTATGGCATGGCGCAGTCCTGCCTGCGGGCAGGATTGCAGACCTACGGGTTTGACGTGGTTCCGGCACAGATGGACAAGTTTTTGTCTGAAGGCGGCGCAGCAGGCGCATTGGAAAATATCGCCGGAACGCTGGACGCTGCCGTTGTCGTAGTCCTCAATGCCGCCCAGACCGAAGAGGTGTTGTTCGGATCGCAGGGAATTGTGCCGCTGATGCGCAAAGGCGCGGTCGTGATGGCCTGTGCAACTGTCCCGCCGGACTTTGCCCGCCAGATGCAGACACGCTGCAACGAAGGCGGAGTGCTTTATCTGGACGCGCCGATTTCGGGCGGGTCCATCAAGGCGGCGAATGGTCAGCTTTCGGTGATGGCATCTGGCACGGCAGAGGCTTTTGCGGCAGCGCGCCCTGTTCTGGATGCAACGGCGGAAACGGTGTTTGAACTGGGCGACACTGCCGGGGCGGGGTCCGCGATGAAAGCGGTGAACCAGTTGCTTGCAGGTGTTCATATCGCGGCAATGGCCGAAGCGCTGACCTTTGGAATGACCCAAGGGGTCGACCCGGAGCAGTTCGTTGAGGTCATCAGCAAATGCGCGGGGACCAGTTGGATGCTGGAAAATCGCGGACCACATATCGTTGCCGGGGATTACACGCCGCATTCATCTGTCAACATCTGGCCCAAGGACCTTGGCATCGTGTTGGACATTGCCCGGTCTGCAAATTTTGCGGCCCCGATCACCGCAGCGGCGCTGCAGCAATATCTTGCCGCAGCCGGGATGGGGCTTGGGCGCGAGGATGACGCGGCAGTGGCCAAAGTCTATGCCCGCAACGCGGGGCTTACCCTGCCGGGAGAGGCATGATGCTGCTGGGCTGTATCGGGGATGATTTCACAGGCTCGAGCGATCTGGCAAATACGCTCGCCAAGGGCGGGATGCGCACGGTTCAATACACAGGCGTACCAAATGTCCCAGCGGCGCAAGACGTGCAGGCCGGGGTCGTCGCGCTCAAGTCCCGGTCAATTGATCCGTCAGAGGCAGTGACACAATCGCTGGCAGCGCTTGAATGGCTGCGCGCGCAGGGCTGCGCGCAGATTTTTTTCAAGTATTGCTCAACTTTCGATTCCACCCCTGAAGGCAACATCGGACCGGTTGCAGATGCGCTGGCCGACACGCTTGCCGCTCACAAGGTTATTGTCTGCCCGGCCTTTCCCGGCACCGGGCGGTCCATCTATCAAGGGCACCTTTTCGTTAAGGATCGGTTACTGAACGAAAGCGGGATGCAAAATCATCCCCTCACCCCGATGACGGATTCCGACATTCGCCGCTGGCTGGGTCTTCAGACGCGGTACACCGTCGGCCATGTGCCAGCCCAAGCCGTCTTTGACGGCGCGGCACGGATTTCCGAAGTGCTGGATGCAGAGCATGAAGCGGGTCACCGGCATATCGTGGTGGACGCCATTCGCGACTCTGATTTGATCGAGATTGGTAAGGCGGCCAAAGGCCTTCCCCTGATCACGGGCGGGTCCGGCGTGGCCCTTGGCCTGCCTGCAAATTTCGGCTGCAAGGCGTCCGAGGTCCCTTGGCAAGGACAGTCAGGCAAGGCACTTGCGCTGTCGGGCTCCTGTTCCGCAGCCACCCGGTCTCAGGTTGCCCGGCACGCGGCATATCATCCGTCGAGAGAAATTGCAGCGGCATCTGTGATCGAAGGTCGGCTGACACCAAAGGAGGTTGCCGACTGGCTGCTGGATCAGTCGGGCCTGCCCTTGGCATACAGTTCTGCCGACCCTGACGCCGTCGCCGCCGTGCAGGCGCAGTTCGGGCGCGACAGGTCGTCAAAGGCTTTGGAGACGTTTTTTGCCGAAGTGGCGCGTTTGGCCGTTGCAGGCGGCGCCACGCGGATCATAACCGCCGGGGGCGAGACATCCGGAGCGGTGGTCGAAGGCTTGGCGCTTGGCAGTCTTGAGATCGGCCCCGAAATTGATCCCGGCGTTCCTGCTTTGCGTGCCGGTTCTGATTTGGTGGTGGCGCTAAAATCGGGCAATTTTGGTGCCGAAGATTTCTTTGAAAAGGCAGGCAGGATTTTGGCGGGCACGGCATGAGAGAGGCGGCATTACGGGAACAACTGTGCATGCTGGCCAAGTCGTTGTTTGACCGCGGTCTGACGCATGGCAGCACTGGCAATATCTCGGCCCGGACCGAGGATGGGGGGCTGCTGGTTTCTCCGACCGGGACCAGCTTTGGCAGGCTTGATCCCGGACGGCTCAGTCGCTTCAATTCACAAGGCAGGCTTATCTCTGGTGATCAACCGACCAAGGAAATGCCACTTCATTCCGCGTTCTACGACACACGCAGCAATGCCGGGGCGGTTGTGCATTTGCATTCGTGCCATTCAGTCGGGCTGTCGATGATGCCAGATGTTGACGCAGATGATTTTCTCCCGCCGCTCACGCCATATGCGATCATGAAGTTGGGCAAGGTAAAGCTTTTGCCGTTCTTTTTGCCGGGCGATCCGGCGATGGGTGATGCGGTGCGCGGATTGGCAGGCAAGCGTAGCGCGGTGATGCTGGCCAATCACGGCCCTGTGGTGGCGGGTAAGGATGTTGAAGCCGCCTGCAACGCCATCGAGGAATTGGAAGAAACAGCGCGGCTGGCGATGATGTTGCGCGGCACGGGTGCCCTCGGCCTGAGCGCAGAGCAAGTCCGTCAGGTTGTCACCAAGTTTGACGTGGAATGGGACGAATGACCGCCTTCTCTGCCAACCTCGGGTTTCTGTGGGCCGACAGGTCGTTGCCCGATGCCATCCGCGCCGCCAAGGCTGCAGGATTCGACGCAGTGGAATGCCATTGGCCCTATGATACCCCTGCCCCAGATATCAAACAGGCACTGGAGGATACCGGTCTGCCGATGCTGGGCCTGAACACCCGGCGGGGCGACGTGGCCGCCGGAGAGAACGGACTTTGCGCCCTGCCAGGCCGTGAGCAAGAAGCGTTGGCGGCCATCAACGAAGCCGTGGAATATGCGGGTGCCACCGGTGCGCAGGCGATCCATGTCATGGCCGGAGTCACCGATGACCTCGCTGCGCACGATGTCTTTGTCGGCAATCTGCGAGCGGCGACTGACCTTGCAAAGGACCACGGCCTGACCATCCTGATCGAACCGCTGAACCGCTTTGACGCGCCCGGATATTTCCTCAAGGATACAGCTCAGGCGATCGGGATCATCGAAGAGGTGGGTGCCGATACTCTCAAGCTGATGTTTGACTGCTATCATGTAGGCCGCACCGAGAGTGACGTGACCGGCTGCCTACGTGCGGTTTTCGATCACATCGGACATATCCAGTTTGCATCGGTGCCCGACCGGGGCGCGCCTGACCATGGCGACGTCGATTACGCGGCTGTTTTCGCCCTAATCGAGACCCTCGGATGGGAGCGTCCCTTAGGTGCGGAATATAAGCCGGGGCTTGATACGGACGCGAGCCTGGGGTGGTTGCACAACATGTGAGCTGACCAGCGGCGCCCGATCAAAGCACGATATTGGCGTAACCTTCCACGGTGACAAAAGGTGTCGGTGCCGGACCCTCGACTGCCATCTCTTCCACGCGACGCGCCAGCGGGTCGGCATCCTTGAGCGTGCCAAAGTCAAAGCCGCTCATTTCTTCCAGATCGACGATACGGGTCTGGAATGTCTTGAACTCTCCAAACGCGAAGCCTTCGGTGCTTTCGGTATCCCCCTGCCCGATGAGCAGTTGCTGGATCAGTTGGCCCTGACTCAATACGTAAGCGGTCGCGTGGAGCCGCAAGATGCCAAGTGAGCCTTCTTCCTCGGCAAGCATGGTGACGACCTTGAAGTAGTTGAGCGGAATCGGAGAGCCTGTGTTCTTGAGCTGAGGCTCTCCGCCGACAATGATCGGCCCCGTGAATACGCAGCAGCGAAATCCATGGGTGCGCGCGTTGCTCATGATGTAATCCTCGATTCCGAGCCATTGGGAACGGCTGCGGTTGAATGACATGTGCTGAGGACTGGCGATTGTATAATGAAAGCTGTCCGCGTTTGAGAGTTTCGCCTCTGCTTCGGTCTCTCCCCAGTTGGTTGCTGCGCGGCGGATCAGATGGCCCCTGTCGATCGCGGGGTCGTCGTAGTCGTCTTTGCCAAGCTGGTCAGTGGCAGGCAGACGCCCGTCAGAATACCATTTATCGCTTCCGCGTTTTTGCGGTCTGGTCAATGCGCCATCCAGATTCATCGCAGCAAGGACCGGGCTTTTGAGCTGGCCTGAGTAAAGGATGCCGAAGTTCTGGTAGCGCAATTCGTGCGGACGCTCTGGCGTGGCGTCAGACGGCTTGGAGAGCGTGATGTTCGCGGGAGTTTGCGGCAGGGGCACGGAAACGACCTGCAGAAAGTCCGGATCATACCCGCCACGCCCGTTAAAATGATCGGCATCATGAACGCCGTCGGGCCTTTCCGGCGCTGAGAGTTCGGCCCCCGGAACGTGGGTCGGCACTGTCCCATCGAGCACCGACCTCAAGGTGCTGACGCGCACGGCGGAATTGCCCACGGCGAACCGGCCCGCAAAATGCAGACCCACCACCTTGGCATCCTCCAACCGGATGACCGGGCTGCCGGAATTGCCGCCAAGGGTGGTGCAGTCATGACTGAGAATGCTCACCCCACCCTGCGCCTGCAGGAATCCGGGGGCAAACCGTTTCACGTCATAAAGGCCCTTAAAGTAGTTCTCCATCTGGCTGAGATCGTTGCGCAGGCTGTCGCGCGCCGGGTATCCGACAACGGCGACAATCTCACCGTCCTCACCATCAGCCTCGGCCAGATCAAGCGGCTTGAGCGGATAGGCTGCGTTGTCGTCCGGTTTGGCAATTCTGCCGATCGCCACATCGGCAGAGGCGTCATCCGCCAGATACGTGAACTTCTCAATCCGGAAAACCGCATCCGGATTGGGATCGCCGTCCACTTCCTCAATAAAGTCGACCTGAGCGCCGTAAGGCAAATTTGCGGGGGCGAACATATAGACCCCATCGCCGCGAAACGTTCGGCGGGCGACAATCTCGGCCACATGGCGATTGGTGCAGATCAGCAGATGGTCGGCTTCTTCGGCAATGACCCAAGCGGTGCCGCCCCACGCCATGTCGTGATTGAGAAACTCGACCCGTCCCACATACGGCAGAAACGGCTCTACCCCGG
>Ga0316197_10000870_pt1 | contig 21303 bp, 20 predicted proteins | sample OudBiesiAoxic_MG_FD_204939 | JGI IMG/M metagenome (GOLD analysis project Ga0316197, IMG submission 204939) | Coastal sediment microbial communities from Oude Bieten Haven, Netherlands - site A oxic | ecosystem: Environmental > Aquatic > Marine > Coastal > Sediment | place: Netherlands... | reverse complement strand
ATCCCTGATACGCCAGACCGATCAGGAACGCCCCGCCCAGAGAGATGGCGAGGTAGAGCACAAACACGCGCGGCTTTACCAGAGCCCAGACTGCAATGGCCGCAGGTAGAGAGGTGACACCACCCGCCACGAGGAACGCGAGGCCAGCGCCGGAGGCCATGCCTTGTTCCATCAACCCGCTGACAAGCGGCAGGGCGGCGTAGCCATTGAGGTAGGCGGGAACGCCGACAACGGTGGCAATGGCGATGGGACCGATGCCCGAACCGCCAAGAATAGACGTGATTGTTTCCGCAGGAACATAGGCTAACATCAGGCTTTCGAGCAAAAAGGCGAGGGTAAGCCACTGCGCAAGGAAAAGCGTCGTCTTGAGCGCTTCTTTTCCGAACTTCTCGACCCGTTCCGCGTGCTCCCAAAAGCGCCAGACAACAGGCGTGGGGTTTCTGATTTTGGACGCGCCGCAGCCGCCATTTCCTACCCCTTCGCGCAGGGCGTCGTGCAGGACATGGGTGCCCGCAAGTGCCAGAACGACAAAGCCACCTGCCACGCCAAGGCCAATCGCCGCGAGGGTTTTTGCGATAGCAAATTCAAAGCCAAGCACGCCAGAGGTCAGCAGGAACATCGATGGGTCCATCACCGGCGAGGCAAGCCAGAACGCCATGACAGCGGACAAAGGCACGCCCATCGTCAAAAGCGCCGCAATCAGGGGAATCACTCCGCACGAACAAAAGGGCGATAAACCGCCGGCCAAAGCGGCGAGGACAATCATCAACGCAGGTGATCCGGTAAACGCGCGTGCAATCAGATTGTCTGCTCCCGTGGCCACCGCCCATGCGGCAATGCCGATGGACAGCATGAGATACGGACCGGTGTGCATCAGCGCCTGTGCAACAAAGCCAAGGCTCTCGATCGCCTGTGGCAACGAGACAAGCGCGGTAATCACCAAAATTGCCCCGGACGTCAGCCAGACCTTCAGCTTTTTGACGGACTGCCAGATTTGGTTTTGCGGTGCGTTTGAGGAGAGATCGGCCAACAGAGGTGTCCTTGTTGTTAAGCGGCAGTGTCCGTAGCGTTGGCATCAAAGCCATGGCAGCATTCCTCGGATAGGAATGCGAGCACGCCATTCATTTTGTCGAAATCGACCGTATTGATAATCGCTCGGCCCTGACGGGTTTGTGTGACGAGATCTGCGTCGACCAGCATCTTGAGGTGATGCGCTTGGGTTGAGGCAGGCAGGCCCAGATGCGCGGCAATCTCACCCACGGTCAGTCCGTCGTGGCCAGCTTTGACCAACACACGGAAAATGCGCAGGCGGGCATCGTGGCCAAGTGCGCTGAGAGCGCGGGCGATATCGTCGGTACAATCCATGATAACTATATAACTAGATTTATGGTTATATGGCAACCCCGAAAACCCACGAAACATGAAAACGGGGCCGCATTTGCGCCCCCGATCATGCACGACATCAGATGTTCACGAGCAGCGCTTCTCTGCGTCCTCGACCGCCGCCGTAAAGCCTAGCAATGAAAACGTGTCTTTTGTTGTTGTCCCACGTGCCGACCGCGCGGTTAGAATCGTGTCTGTACCGCGCTTCATGGCTGTCACGATCTTGGAGTCGTCCTGAGGGGTCGCGGGCCAGGCCCACTCACCTTCTGTGAACAATTCGAACTCAGTCCCGCTGATGTTCACGTTCACGGTCGATCCCGGTGCAAATGGATAGCCGCCGGTGAACGCGACCTGTCCCTGCACCTCGGCCCCCGGACGGTAAAACACCATCAGCAGAATCTCGCCCCGGGTAACCGCCACAACGCGCCCGCCTCGGGTGTTCACGCTTTCCTTATAAGTTGTCACCGCCCAGCATTCGCGCGGGTCCTGACCTTCAAATACGCTCCAATCGGTGATCGCGTTCACTCGGTTGGTGCTTGTTTCCTGCGCCATGCTGGCACCAGCAGACATCAGCGTCATTGCGCCGATCGCCATTCCGCCGATCCATGATTTCATGCGTCCAGCCTCCAGACTGCCCTTAGCCTCAATACGTTTATCTGTCACAGTATGGGTTTAGTGTTTGATTATGTCACTGCAACTTTGTTCTCGACGGCGTTAGAATAGCCTGATTAACCCCGTCACTTAAAGCCTTATTGGCAGATTTTTGCGCATTCGGAAGGGGTAATTGACATGATACAGGCTGCATCCTTGGCTGAGGTCTGGCGTGGCCCGTTTCAAGAAAGCCATCATGTCGGCCATGCCGTGGTCTGCGATGGGTCCGGACAGATCGTTTCCGCATGGGGTGATCCCGAAGCAGTGGTACTGCCCCGAAGTTCGTCGAAGATGATACAAGCGCTGCCCTTGATCACATCAGGAGCTGCCGATGCGCGAGGGTTAACGGCAGAGCATCTGGCGCTTGCATGTGCGTCGCATCAGGGAGCCTCGCTTCATGTGGACCGAGTCAATCGCTGGTTGACTGACCTTGGTCTGGACGATGATGCGCTGCTTTGTGGTCCGCAGGTAAGCCGCGACGACGCACTGAGGTTGGACATGATCCGCGCCTATCAAGAGCCATGCCGAGTTCACAACAATTGCTCGGGCAAACATGCGGGCTTTCTGACGTTGGCGCAGTACCTTGGCGCAGGTCCGGACTATGTGGACCCTGATCACGCCGTCCAAAACGCATGCCTCGACGCCTTCGAAACCGTCACCGCACTGGACAGCCCGGGCTTTGGCATCGACGGATGCTCTGCGCCAAACTTTGCCACCACAATGCACGGCATGGCCCGTGCCATGGGGTGGTTCGCAACGGCTCACCAACGGTCAGATACATTCAGCACAGCGGGCGCGCGGCTGGTTGCAGCGATGTACCGGCACCCGGACCTTGTGGCGGGCGATGGGCGCGCCTGCACGCGCCTCATGCGGACGGCGCAGGAACCCATCGCGCTTAAGACCGGGGCAGAGGGATATTTCGTTGCAATCCTGCCAAACCGTGGGTTGGGCGTCGCCCTAAAAACAGCAGATGGGGCCACGCGCGCAGCAGAATGTGCAATTGCCGCTATACTAGTGCGCTTGGACGTTCTTGATGCCGCGCACCCGGATGTGGCGGCGTTTTTGAACCCGAGAATCTACAACCACGATGGGTTGGAAACCGGTCAGATCAAACCAGCGCCGGGGCTTTTGGCGTAACAAACTCGTCGCGGCTGTAACCTTGCAGATACAAAAGCGCGGTCAGATCGCCGTGATTGATGCGCAGGTTGGCCTGCGCCTGAACACTGGGTTTCGCATGAAGCGCGACGCCGGACCCTGCACGTTGCAGCATGCCAAGATCATTGGCGCCATCGCCCACTGCAAGAACGTCGGCATCTGAAATCCCAAGCTTTGCAGTGATCTCCTCCAAAGCGCTGACTTTCGCGTCTCTGCCCAAAATCGGGCGCCCCACATCGCCGGTCAGCTTGCCGCTTTCGACCCGCAGCGTGTTCGCCCGGTTCTCATCAAAACCCAAGACGTGCGCAACGTGGCTGGTGAACGCGGTAAACCCGCCTGACACAAGCGCTGCATATGCGCCCTTGGCCTTCATCGTTGAAAGCAACGTTTCCCCGCCCGGCATAAGGGTAATGCGGTCCGCCAGAACAGAGTCGATCACGCATTCAGACAGATCCTTCAAAAGACCAACCCGCTCGATCAACGCGCCTTCGAAATCCAACTCACCGTTCATGGCGCGCGCGGTGATGTCTTTGACCTGCGCGCCAACACCTGCGACCTCTGCCAATTCGTCAATGCACTCTTGCTGGATCATGGTGCTGTCCATATCGGCAAGCAACATGGATTTGCGACGCCCTTCGGACGTCTGGATTACCAGATCAACACAGTGATCCTGCAACGCGGACCAAGTGGACGCCGCCGTGTCCGGCAGGTAAGGCATCTCGAACTCTGCAGCTTCATCCGGGGATAACCAGACAAGTGTGTTGCCGCCCCACGCGTTGCGCAAGGCTTCGGCCAAGGCAGGGTCAAGCTTTCCGGGCATGGCGATCAGGGTTGCCGTCAACATCGTCCGTATCCTCAGCCGTTTCTCGGCGCTTTACCGATGAGGTGTAGAAATGACCAGCCGAATGCGCTGTAGGGCCCCAAGCTTCTTCTTTCTGAAAATATGCCCGCCGGAGGCATGCAACGGCAATAAACCACACGACCCTCCTCAAGTTTCCGATCCGCGACACAGGCACACGGTCAGCGCGCAAAATGCGTCATCTTGGCTATGTTTTCCGACTTGTGTCATGCCGCGCCGCCGCATACACCCACCCGTGGGACACCCTTCCCCAACGAAGGGCGCTTATCTGGAAGGGTAGCATTTATGGCTATTTCACAACCGGCAACGCGGCCGGCAAACCCGCGTTTTTCGTCTGGCCCGTGCGCCAAACCCCCCGCATTCAAATTTGACAACCTGGCTGATGCGCCCTTGGGTCGATCCCATCGCGCGGCTGTTGGCAAAGACAAGCTCAAAGCTGCAATCGAAGAGACGCGCGCGATTTTGGGCGTGCCCGCAGATTACAAAATCGGGATCGTGCCTGCATCTGACACTGGCGCGGTTGAGATGGCGATGTGGTCTCTGCTCGGCGCGCGCAAAGCGACTATGGTCGCTTGGGAATCCTTTGGCGCAGGATGGGTCACCGACGTGGTCAAACAGCTCAAGATTGATGCTTCGGTCAAGACAGCTGACTATGGTCAGATCGTCGACATGGCGGCTTTGGACTACGACACGGACGTGGTCTTCACGTGGAACGGAACCACCTCTGGTGTGCGGATGCCAAACGGTGATGCCATCCCTTCCGAACGCGCCGGTCTCACAATCTGCGATGCAACATCCGCCGTATTCGCGATGGACCTGCCTTGGGACAAGCTCGATGTGACGACGTTCTCGTGGCAGAAGGTGCTGGGTGGTGAAGCGGCGCATGGCATGCTGATCCTGAGCCCGCGCGCTGTGGCGCGTTTGGAAAGCTACACACCTGCTTGGCCGTTGCCCAAGATCTTCCGCATGACCAAAGGTGGCAAGCTGATCGATGGTATCTTCAGGGGAGAGACGATCAACACGCCGTCCATGCTCTGTGTTGAGGATTATCTGCAAGCGCTTGATTGGGCGCGCGCGGTTGGTGGGCTCAAAGGTCTGATCGCCCGTGCGGATGCCAACGCCAAGGCTGTGCACGACTTTTGCGATGCGAACGACTGGATTGCAAATCTTGCGGAAGACCCCGCAACGCGGTCAAATACGTCCGTGTGCCTGAAGTTCACCGATGCGCGCATCATCGATGGGGCCAAGTTTGCCAAATCCGTTGCAAAACGCCTTGAAACAGAAGGCGTCGCGCTGGACATCGGCGCGTATCGCGATGCTCCGGCAGGTCTGCGCATCTGGTGTGGCGGCACGGTCGAGACAGCGGACATCGAAGCAATGCTGCCCTGGCTTGATTGGGCGTTCCACGCCGAAATCGACGCGCTGGCCCAAGCGGCTTAACACCAAAATTGTGGCGCTCATCAAGCCTGCTGCTTTCCTCGCGAGGAAGGGCAATCGCCCTGATGAGCGCACCTTCCAAACAAAGGACCACTGACATGGCCCCCCGTGTACTCATCTCTGACAAACTATCAGACGCCGCTGTGCAAATCTTCAAAGATCGCGGCATTGACGTTGATTTCCAGCCCGACCTTGGCAAGGACAAGGACAAGCTGGCCGAAGTGATCGGCCAGTACGATGGCCTTGCCATACGTTCGGCCACGAAAGTCACGCCAACGATCCTTGAGAATGCGACCAACCTCAAAGTCATTGGCCGCGCCGGGATCGGCACTGACAATATCGACAAGGACGCTGCATCAAAGAAAGGCGTGATCGTCATGAACACGCCCTTCGGCAACATGATCACCACCGCCGAACATGCAATTGCTATGATGTTCGCTGTTGCGCGTCAAATCCCCGAGGCCAGTGCATCCACCCATGCCGGAAAGTGGGAAAAATCCAAGTTCATGGGGGTCGAGCTGACCGGCAAAACGCTGGGCGTGATCGGTGCGGGCAATATCGGCGGCATCGTTTGCGACCGCGCGCGCGGGCTCAAGATGAAAGTGATAGCCTACGACCCATTCCTTGGCGAAGAAAGAGCCCAGAAGATGCAGGTCGAGAAGGTCGAACTGGACGAACTTCTGTCGCGCGCTGATTTCATCACGTTGCACGTGCCGTTCACGGATCAGACCGCGAATATTCTGTCTGCCGGGAATCTCGCCAAGACCAAGAAAGGTGTCCGCATCATCAATTGTGCCCGTGGTGGTCTGGTGGATGAAGCGGCTTTGGCAGAGCTTCTGAAATCCGGTCATGTCGCGGGTGCGGCGTTTGACGTGTTTAAGGAAGAACCCGCTAAGGAAAACCCGCTGTTCGATCTACCAAACGTGGTTTGCACACCGCACCTTGGTGCGGCCACGACCGAGGCGCAGGAAAACGTAGCCCTGCAAGTGGCCGAGCAAATGGCGAATTATCTGCTCACAGGTGCAGTTGAAAACGCGTTGAACATGCCATCCGTTACCGCAGAAGAAGCCAAGATCATGGGCCCTTGGATCAAGCTTTCGGACCATCTCGGCAGCTTTATCGGCCAGATGACCGATGAGCCGATCAAGGCGATCAACATCCTCTATGACGGTTCGGTCGCTGAAATGAACCTAGAGGCGCTGAATTGTTCAGCGATTGCGGGGATCATGAAGCGGGTCAACCCTGATGTTAACATGGTCAGCGCACCGCTGTTTGCTAAGGAACGTGGGATAAAGCTGAGCACAACAAATCAGGCCAAATCGGGTTCGTTTGATGGGTATGTCAAAGTGACAGTGGTCACGGATACGCGCGAACGGTCAATTGCGGGCACTGTCTTCAGCGACGGCAAGCCGCGCTTTATCCAGATCAAAGGCATCAATATCGATGCAGAGATTGGCGCGCATATGGTCTATACCACCAACGAAGACGTGCCGGGGATCATTGGTGCGCTGGGTCAGACCATGGGTTCGCACGGTGTCAACATCGCGAACTTTACGCTGGGCCGTGCGGATGTGAAGGGTGAGGCGATTGCGTTGCTCTATGTCGATGAGCCGGTTCCCGCCAAAGCACTGAACGCGCTGAACGACACTGGGCTTTTTACACAGGTGAAAACACTGCAGTTCGACGTGGCCTAATCCGATTGGCAGAGCGGTCTGTCGCCGCTCTGCCCTCACCTTTGGAAGTTGTGGATCATCATGCCCTCTGTCTATGCCATCGGCGATATCCACGGTCATCTGAAGCAGCTTGAGCATGCACTTGATCTTGTGTCTTCAGATGGTGGCCCGGATGCAAAGATCGTTTTCATCGGCGACTACGTGGATCGAGGGCCTGACAGCAAAGCGGTTATTGAGGTCTTACAGGCGGGGCTGTCCGAGGGGCGAAACTGGATCTGCCTGAAGGGTAATCATGACCGCTTTTTTGAACGTTTCCTTGCCGAACCTGAGCCGCTTCACGATCCGCATCTTCTCGTTGGTTATCATTGGTTTCACCCGGCTTTGGGCGGCGTTGAGACATTGGCGTCTTACGGTGTTGCGATGCCGGATCGCGTCCGTCAGCAGGACTTGGCAGAACAAGTGCGCGCTGTTGTGCCAGACACGCACAAGACGTTCCTGAAAAACCTGCATTTCAATCATCAAACTGACACGTGCTTTTTCACCCATGCGGGCGTGCGCCCCGGCGTCGCGCTGGCTGATCAGGCCGAGAATGATCTCGTTTGGATTCGCCAAGAGTTTTTGACCGACACCACGGATCATGGACGTCTAATTGTTCACGGCCACACGCCTGTTGACGCGCCGGAATTGCATGTCAATCGCTTGGCGATTGACACGGGCGCAGGCTATGGAAGGACATTGTGCCCGGTCGTTATCGAGGATGATGATGTGTTCACACTCACACCTTCGGGACGTGTGCGTTTGTCTCTTATTCGTAGCTGAGCGTTGTCGCCTTGCCGCGGAACACGGTGTTGGCGAGCGTGGTATACCCCAAGATCCTCGGCAAAACGAAGACTGTCCCAATCAGGATGATGAACAGGCTTTCCGGTGTGCTCGCCGCTTCGAAAAAGGTTAGCGACTCTGGCACGATGAACGGGTAGAACCAATAGGCTATCCCGAAAAAGCCGAGGGCGAAAAGCACGCCGATTTAGGCAAAGACCAGCGCGACATAGAACGCAAGGTGGCCACCCAACTTGAAAAGGCCATTGGAACCAAACCCAACGCAACGGTGATCGTCGGGAATAGGATGTGGAGTGAAATGCTCGCTCCAAATTGGATGCGTGAAAGTACGAGCGTGTCCATTACGACTTCAGAAGGTGAGTTTTCAACTTCCCTTGGAAATCGTCCCGCAAGGGGATGCGGTATGGCAGTACGACGGTTTGTGCAGGTTCTTGGCATTACAAGAAAGACTCAGAGTGCCGTTCCTTGGTTTCCTGCGATATTGGCAAGACAAACGATTGATCAACACAGGGCAGCTTTGCACGAATATATGCTCGAATTGGGCATTTTTTTGCCGATTGTTCTGCCAATGTAGGTTTTTCGGTCTAATCGACTTTTTTAACAGTGCTAGGTTGGTCGAACCGGCGTTGAGACCGGGAAACAAATTCTGGGGGACAGAATGTCAGATAAATACGTCGTCGGGTATGACGGCAGTCAAGTCGCGTCGCGTGCGCTGGACTTTGCGGTGGCAAAGGCAGGGGTGGACGGTGGAAGCGTTATTGTCGTTCATGTGTTGGAATGGTCGCCGTACTCCTTTCTCACTCCGGAAGAGCTTGAAGAGCGTCATGCGCGCCGGACAGAGGAGCTTGCTCGCGCGGAAAACGCGCTCATGGCGCCCTTAAAGTCGCGGATTTCGGCGTCGGGTGTGTCAGTCGAAACGCAAATCAAATACGGGCATGTGGCCAAAACACTGTGCAAGGTCGCGGAGGAAGAAAAGGCGACCCAAATGGTGGTTGGCCGCGACGGCCATGGTGGCTTGTCGAGCCGCGTGTTCGGCTCTGTTGCCGGTTCGCTTGTCCAGATCGCACCTGTTCCGTGCACGATTGTCCCATAACCGCAAAGGAATTACCAAAAGATGACACGTCTTTTTCCAACAGCGGTTTTGACCGCATTCTTTACTTTTTTCGCCGCAATGTCGGCCTCTGCTCAGTCGATTGACGAAACCATCAATGGCGTCTTTGCCAGTTCAACCGGCTGGTTTGTCAGCCTCATATTCAGCAACTTCCCGGGGACGTCGTTTCCCTGGATCGTCGGATGGCTCGTGGTCGCCGCGTCGGTGTTTACCGTTTATTTCGGGGTGATTCAGTTCCGGGCCTTCGGTCATGCCATTTCGCTGGTCAAAGGCGACTATTCCGATCCGAACGATGCAGGCGAAGTCAGCCACTTTCAGGCGCTGGCCACCGCGCTTTCGGGGACGGTTGGCCTAGGTAACATCGCAGGTGTCGCCGTTGCGGTTGGCATCGGTGGGCCGGGGGCGACGTTCTGGATGATCCTTGCCGGTCTTCTGGGCATGGCGTCCAAGTTCACCGAATGTACGCTGGGTGTGAAATATCGCAACGAGTATGCCGATGGCACCGTTTCGGGTGGTCCGATGTACTATCTTACCAAGGGGTTTGGTGAACGGGGTGTCGGCGGCGGGCGCATCCTTGCTGTTCTGTTCTCGATCTTCTGTATTCTAGGTGCATTGGGCGGCGGGAACATGTTCCAGGCCAATCAGGCACATGCGCAATTGACCAATGTTTTCGGCCAATATCCCGGCTGGATTACCGGTGTCATCTTTGCCGGTATCGTGTTCGCGGTCATCGTGGGCGGTCTGAAGTCCATCGCACGCGTGACGGAAAAAGTCGTGCCGATCATGGGGCTGATCTATGTTGGCACCGCGCTGATCATCTTGCTGGTCAACTACGACAAGATCGGCTGGGCCTTCGGCCAGATATTCCAAGGCGCGTTCACGGGTCTGGGTGTCGCCGGCGGTTTTGTCGGGGCGTTGATTCAAGGCTTCAAGCGGGCCGCGTTTTCAAACGAGGCGGGCGTTGGTTCTGCCGCGATCGCACACTCTGCGGTGCGCACGAAAGAGCCGATCACCGAAGGGTTCGTGTCTTTGCTTGAGCCATTGATCGACACAGTGGTCATCTGCACGATGACAGCACTTGTTATCATCATCACAGGACAGCTCGTGTCCGACCCCGAAACCGGCAACTACCTTTTGAACGAGGCCGGGACGGCGATCAAGACGGTTGGTGACACGTCAGGCGTGGCCCTGACTTCGGCTGCGTTCTCATCCTCAATCGGCGGATTCAAGTATATCCTGGCCCTTGCGGTGATCCTGTTCGCGTTTTCGACTATGATCTCTTGGTCCTACTACGGTCTGAAAGCGTGGACCTACCTGTTCGGTGAAGGCAAAAACAAGGAACTGACGTTCAAGATCATTTTTTGCGTTTTCGTTGTCATTGGTGCCGCGGCCAGCCTTGGTCCGGTCATCGACTTCTCAGATGCGGCAATCTTTGCGATGGCGGTTGTGAACATCATTGGCCTTTACGTCTTGATGCCCATCGTGAAGCGTGAATTGAATAGCTACATGACCCGTCTGAAAAGCGGTGAGATCAAGAAGTTCCAATGATCTGAAACTTGTTCAGTTAAACAAAATGACCAAAGGGGCGTGCGATCTGCGCGCCCTTTTTCTTGTCGGTAAGTCCCGACAACGACCACGCTTTGAAATATTCCGGTTTCATATGCGCCGCGACCTCCTATATCAGTGTGCCTTGCGGACAGAAGGAGACCGCGCGCATGGCTAAGCCAAAGGAAAATCCGAATTACAAGGTGATCGCCGACAACCGACGTGCGCGGTTTGATTATGCGATTGAGGACGATATTGAGGTTGGGCTCATCCTTCAGGGCTCAGAGGTGAAATCGCTGCGCGAGAATAGCGCGAACATCACAGAGTGTTATGCGGCCGTTGAAGACGGAGAGCTGTGGCTCGTCAACTCCTACATCGCGCCTTACAACCGCGCGATGTTCCCGCATGAAGAACGGCGGCGGCGCAAGCTTTTGGTGTCGCGCAAGGAGCTGTCGAGGCTGTGGAACGAAACCCAGCGCAAGGGTATGACGCTTGTGCCGATGGTGATGTACTTCAACCATAAAGGTATGGTGAAGATGAAGCTTGGCATCGCGAAAGGTAAGAAGAACCACGACAAGCGCGAAACCGAAGCCAAGCGTGATTGGGGACGCCAAAAGCAGCGTTTGCTCAAGAACGCGGGCTGAGTATCGCGCCATTTTCAGTTGACGGTAAATCGACGATGCGTTGACGCATGATGGCGCGTCCAAAGGGAAAAGCGCTGCACCTTTCCCTCTGCATTCTGGTCTGCCCCTATGTTCTTTTGTCTCCCGAGAGGCCCGGAACCGGGTCCAATAGGGAAGGAACTTTCACATGGAACTTATCATTTCGCTTATCGCTGGGGCTGTCGGTGGCAATGTCGCCGGAGGTCTGCTGAAAAACCTCAACCAAGGCACGTTGGTCAATTCTATCTCGGGCATTGTCGGCGGCGGCCTTGGTGGCACCATCCTGTCCATGCTTGGCACCCAAACCGCCGGTGGCGGTTTGGACATCGCCTCCATCCTCAGTCAGGTTGCAGGCGGCGGTGTTGGTGGTGGCGTAGTTCTGGCGCTTGTGGGTGTGGTCAAGAACATGATGGCCAAGTAAGCGCCAAACGTCCTTGGCCTTGCGAGTCGCGCCCGCCCCACTTATGCAGGTGCGACTTCAGTTCCGAGGGCGCTTATGGCACAGGACGATCCCAAAACTCTTGTCTCGACGCAATGGCTCGCGTCGCATATGCGCGACCCCGATCTGCGCATTCTAGATGCGTCGTATTATTTGCCGGGCTCTGACCGGGATGCGAAGGCGGAATACGATGCGGGTCATATCCCCGGCGCGCGTTTCTTCGATATCGACGAGGTTTCCGACAGCCGGTCCGACCTTCCTCATATGGTGCCCCCGATCGAAAAGTTCATGTCCCGCATGCGCACGATGGGCGTGGGCGACGGCCATCAGGTGGTGGTCTATGACGGCACAGGTCTGTTTTCTGCGCCACGTGTCTGGTGGCTGTTCAAGTTGATGGGTCAGCAAGATGTGGCCGTTTTGGATGGTGGTCTGCCGAAATGGGTGGCTGAGGGGCGCGAACTGGAAGATCTGCCGCCGATGATCCGTGACCGGCACATGACCGTGCGGCGTCAGGCGCATCTTGTGAAGGACGTTACGCAGGTGGCAGCGGCCTCCAAGTTGCAGGATCAGCAGATTGTCGATGCGCGGTCTCCGGGACGGTTCCGGGGTGAAGCGCCTGAACCGCGCCCCGGCATGCGCGGCGGGCATATTCCTGGATCGAAGAACGTGCATTACGCAACGCTCTTGAATGATAACCAGACGATGAAAACCCCCGAACAAACCCGTGCGGTGTTCGAAGCCGCTGGTGTGGACTTGAAAAGACCGACCATCACCACCTGCGGATCCGGTGTGACGGCAGCTATCTTGTCGCTTGCGATGGCGCGGATGGGAAAAGACGATGTTTCGCTATATGACGGCTCGTGGTCGGAATGGGGGATGTTCCCCACTGTGCCCGTGGCCACTGGAGATGACTGATGCTTGAGACACTCAAAGAACAACCCGCCGACAAAATCCTGGCGCTGATGCAGACCTTCCGCGAGGATCCACGGGACGGAAAGATTGACCTTGGCGTTGGGATCTACAAAGACGCTTCGGGCAACACTCCTATCATGCGGGCGATCAAGGCGGCGGAAAAGCAGCTTTGGGAGGTTGAGACCACGAAAGCTTATACCGGGCTTGCCGGTGATCCGGCCTTTTCCGATGCGATGATCGCGATGGTTCTGGGTGATGCGGTGCCGCGTGCGAACGTGGCGGCTGTGGCAACGCCGGGCGGCACAGGCGCGGTGCGTCAGGGCTTTGACATGGTACGCATGGCGAACCCCACGGGCCGCGTGTACGTGAGCAATCCGACATGGCCCAACCACCTGTCCATTCTCAAGCATATGGGCATGAACATGGTGCCCTATCGCTACTTCGACGAGGAGTCGCGTGGCGTTGATTTCGAGGGAATGATGGTCGATCTGGCCAAGGCAGGCCCCGGCGACATCGTGCTGGTGCATGGCTGCTGCCACAATCCGACCGGTGCGAACCTGAACATCACTGAGTGGCAGGCGCTGGTCGATCTGCTGGTCAAAACGGGTGCCACCCCTATGGTCGACATCGCCTATCAGGGCTTTGGTGATGGTCTCGACGAAGACGCAGCAGCGACCCGACTGATCGCATCCTCGGTGCCTGAGACGATCATTGCCGCAAGCTGTTCCAAGAATTTCGGCATTTACCGTGAACGCACAGGCCTGTTGATGGCAGTGTCACAGAACCCGGCGGCGCATAAGCTGAACCAGGGGACTTTGGCCTATCTAAACCGTCAGAACTATTCTTTTCCGCCCGATCACGGCGCGCGGCTGGTGACGATGGTTCTGAACGACGATGCCTTGCGCGCCGATTGGGCGGCAGAGCTGGAAGAGGTTCGTAATTCGATGCTCGGCTTGCGCGAGTTGTTGGCGACAGAGTTGCAGAAGGTGTCCGGGTCGGACCGCTTTGGCTTTATCGCGCAGCACCGTGGCATGTTCTCGCGCCTTGGTGCATCGCCGGAGCAGGTGGAAAAGCTGCGCGCAGACCACGCGATTTACCTTGTGGGCGACTCGCGGTTGAACATCGCCGGGTTGAACAAGCAGACTGTGCCGATCCTTGCGAAGGCGATGATCGAGGTTGGTATCTAAGCTGCATCTTTCTCTGACGCCGGCGCTATTGGGCAGGCGTCAGAATGCATATTTTGGAAAGAAGAAGCGGTCAACCGTGCGCTTTCACGCTGTCTTCCGGCGCTTGAGCGCGGTCGAACATGCCATAATCGCGGATCACGTGTGCTACGCGCAGGTGGTAATCTGAGAAGACGCCTGTGCGGCCCTTGGATTGTGCATTGCGGTGGGCGGCGAGTTTGCGCCAGCGCAGAACTGCGTCTTCGTCTTCGAAGAAACTCAGCGACAGAAGCTTGTCGGGGTTCGTAAGGCTTTGGAATCGTTCTACCCCAAGGAAGCCTTCGACCTCTTCCACCATGGGGCGCATGTCGGCTGCGATGTCGAGATAGGCGTTCTTTTGACCCTTGGCGGGGATGACTTCGAAGATGATGGCGATCATTTTTGGCTCCCTGATGATGTGGAGCAGAGTTTCAGAAAGGTGCGGTCTTCGCGGAAGAGGAACTTTTCTTTTTGCGCGAAGGCGTAGTTTTCTTTTCCCAATGGATCGGCAGAGAGCCGGGCGCGATAGGTTTCGTATTCTGCAAGGTTTTCAATGTTGTAGATGCCGTAAGCTAGTGTGCTCGACCCTTCGTGCGGGGCGTAATACCCGATGAGGTCTGCGCCGCAGCGCGGGATCGCTTGACCCCAGTTGCGGGCATAGGTTTCGAACTGTGATTTCTTGGTGGGATCAATGTGATAGCGGATGATACAGGTCAGCATGGAACGTCCTTTGATTGCTTGGTCCGAAGGGTAGCATGGTCGGGTGTGGTGTTACTTCGATGCGCATCGTATTGTGTGTGTGTATATTTCGACTATGGTCGAAAGATGAAACACGGACCTGACATTGCCCGCATCGCCGCGTTGATTGGCGACCCCGCCCGCGCGAATGTTCTGACTGCTTTGATGAGCGGAAAAGCGTTGACCGCCAGTGAGTTGGCGACAGAGGCGGGGGTGTCGGCCCAGACCGCATCGTCGCATCTGGCGCGGTTGGCTGATGGGGGTTTGATCACAGAAGCACGGCAGGGGCGGCACAAGTATTTCACGCTGGCGTCGGATGATGTGGCGCAGGTGTTGGAAACGCTGATGGGGTTTGCCGCTGGTCAAGGGCATTTGCGCACGCGAACGGGGCCGAAAGATGCGCAATTGCGCGAGGCGCGGGTTTGTTACAATCATTTGGCCGGCACGCGGGGTATTCAGCTGTATAACAGCCTTTTGGTGCGTGATTTCATAGTGTTATCCGGGGATCAGCCAGAGTTGACGGAAGCCGGGCAAGCCTTTGTCACGGATTTGGGTGTGGATTTTGACCAGTTGGCAAAATCCCGCGCACCGGTCTGTCGGACTTGTCTGGATTGGAGCGCGCGGCGATCACATTTGGCAGGATCGTTGGGGCGGGCGCTGTTCAAGCGGTTCGAGCAGATGGGCTGGGCCTACCGCGCCAAAGACAGCCGTGTGGTGAAGTTCACCGGCGACGGATTGCGGCGGTTCAATCATGCGTTTCCGGTTAGTCCGGGTTCCCCCGGGTGATTGGCAAAGGCATCGGTGGCGGTTTGGGTTTTCCGTACGATTGGGACGGTTTGTACGGGTGAACCGTACAAGACGGTTCTGGCGTCAGCAAGTGCCGGAGCAAGGCCACAGGATGGCGGCGCAGGGTGAGGTGCATGGCGACGTAATCTTCGACCACGTTTTCGCCTTCGGTCATTTCGGGCAGCAGGGCGGCGGGTTCTGAAATGCCTTCACCGTCGATATCGCCGTCAAAGAGCGGCAGTGGTTTCGTCTTGGTCAGCGCTTTGGCTTCCCAGAGCGCATCGCGACGGTTGAGGCCGATGTCGCGGAACGTGTCGGCCTCGGCCAGTCGGGCAATGCAAGCGGGGTCCAGCCCTGCGCGCCGCCAGAGGTCGTTTACGCTTTGGTAGCCATTGCCGCGCCCCGCGGCGATCCATTGGGCGTCTTCCTCTGACAGGCCCTTGATCTGACGAAACCCAAGGCGCAAGGCGAGGCTGCCATCCGGGGCGGGTTCCATCACGTTGTCCCAGTAGCTGGCGTTGATGCAGATGGGTAGGACGGTGACCTCATGTTCGCGTGCATCCCGCACGATCTGGGCGGGGGCGTAGAATCCCATCGGCTGGGAGTTGAGCAAAGCGCAGGCGAAGATGCCGGGGTGGTGGTGTTTGATCCAGGCTGACGCGTAGACCAGCAGGGCAAAGCTGGCAGCGTGGCTTTCGGGGAAGCCGTAGGAACCGAAGCCTTCGATCTGGGAAAAGCAGCGTTCGGCGAAGTCGTCTTCATAGCCGTTACGGCGCATCCCGCGCATGAAGAGGGTGCGGAATTCTGAGACGCTCCCGTGCTTCTTGAACGTCGCCAAGGATCGGCGCAGGCGGTCGGCCTGTTCGGGGGTGAAGCCTGCGCCGACGATGGCGATCTGCATCGCCTGTTCCTGAAACAGCGGCACGCCGAGGGTTTTGCCCAGCACTGCGCCCAATTCGTCTGACGGAAAGCTCACCTCTTCTTCGCCATTGCGGCGGCGGATGTAGGGGTGGACCATGTCGCCCTGAATGGGACCAGGCCGGATGATGGCGACCTCGATCACCAAATCATAAAAGGTGCGCGGGCGCATGCGCGGCAGAAAGTTCATCTGCGCGCGGGATTCGACCTGAAAGACGCCCACGCTGTCCGCCTTGCAGAGCATGTCGTAGACGTCCGGGTCTTCGGGCGGCAGGGTTGCAAGGCTGTAGCTGGTGTTGTGGTGCTGTTGCAGCAAGTCAAAGGATTTTCGGATGCAGGACAGCATGCCAAGCGCCAGAATATCGACCTTGAGGATACCCAGCGCGTCGATATCGTCTTTGTCCCAGCAGATGACGGTGCGGTCCTGCATCGTCGCGTTTTCGATGGGAACCAGTTCGTCGAGCCGCCCTTCGGTGATAATGAAACCGCCGACATGTTGGCTCAGGTGCCTTGGAAAACCGATGATTTCGAAGATCAGGTCCATCGTGAGTTTGAGACGGTGATCGTCTGGATCGAGGCCGATTTCGCGCATGCGGTTCTCTTCAAGTCCTTTGGTCGAGAAGAAGCCCCAGAGTTGGGAGGACAGCGCGCCGATGGTGTCTTGGGACAGGCCCATGGCGCTGCCGACCTCTCGGATGGCGCGTTTGCCGCGATAGTGTATCACGGTGGCACAAAGCCCCGCGCGGTGGCGGCCGTAGCGTTCGTAGATGTGCTGGATCACCTCTTCGCGGCGTTCATGTTCGAAATCAACGTCGATATCTGGCGGCTCATCGCGCGCCTCTGACACGAACCGCTCGAACACCATGGTGCCCAGTTCTGGCGAGACCGAGGTCACGCCGAGGCAGTAGCAAACCACCGAATTGGCTGCGGACCCGCGCCCTTGGCAGAGGATGCCCCGTGATCGCGCGAAGTGGACGATGTCGCGGACGGTGAGGAAGTAGGGCTCGTAATTGAGCTTCTCGATCAGGGTCAGTTCGTGTTTGAGCAGGCGTTTGACCTTGTCTGTTGCGCAGTAGGGGTAGCGCCATTTCATACCTTCATAAGTCAGGCGTGTGAGCCTTTGGGTGGCGGTTTCATTGGCGGTGACCTCGCTTGGGTATTCGTAACGCAGTTGACCGAGGTCGAAATGACAGTCTTGCGCGAGCTTTGCGGCGCGGCCGACGGCGGCCTCAAACGGGCCGAGGAGGCGGCGCATGTCCTGCTCTGACCGCAGGCGTTGTTCGCCATTTGCCAGCGCCTGCGTGCCGAGTTCATCGACGCGGTAGCCCTGGCGGATGGCGGTGACCACGTCGGCCATGCGACGGCGGCGGCCGTGGTGCATGATTGGGGTGGACGAGGCGATGGTGGGGATGTTCAGGCGTTTGGCGAGGTCTGCGTTTTGGTCGAAGCGCTGTGCATCTTGGCCGTCGTAATGCGGGCTGAGGATGAGATGGGTTGACCCAGGGAAGCGGCGCGTCATGCGGCGTGCGTGTGAGAGCCAATCGCCCGCGCCGCCCGGCATCTTTTGTGCCTGTGTCGGGGGGTGCAGGAGCCAGTGAAGGCCGTCTGTGCACCCGAGCAGGTCGTCTATTGTCAGGTGACAATCCCCTTTTGGTGCGCGGGTGCGGCCTTTGGTGATGAGGCGGCAGAGGTGGGCCCAGCCTTGTCTTGTGCTGGTGAGCGTGGTCGCGGTGAAGCCGGTGTCGGTGACGATTTTCGCACCGGGGATCAGACGCGGGACATTGGTGAGGATTTGGGAGCGCTGGTGATCGATGTGCTCTGGGACGGGTGGGCCGATGGGGCCGTTTTGACGTTCCTGCTCTGCGCGCTCCTTGAGGATGCGTTTGATCTGTTTGGCCTCGGACCAGGCGCGGACGATGCCAGCAACGGAGTTGGTGTCGGTGATGGCGATGGCCGATAGTCCCAGTTCGGATGCACGTCGCATGTACTCCTCGGGGTGAGAGGCCCCGGTGAGGAAGGTGAAGTTGGAGGTGATCGACAGCTCGGCGGACATACCCTTCCTTTATGTTCTTATTTTGTTCTTTTTCCAGTGATTCGATTCCATGCCGGGTGATATGTACGCTCCGACGTCTGGATTTTGCATATTTGGAAAAGAGAAGAAGATCAGGGGACGGGGACGGCGAGCCAGGTCAGAACATGGTTGTCGGACAAGTGTGTGTGGAGTGTCCAGCTTTGGCCTTTGGTCAAGCTGGACGTGAGATCTGTCGTGAGGCGCAACGTGATCTGGTCCTGTGTTGGCGCAGTGGTCAATTCGGCGGTGTCAAAGCCGAAATGGCAACCAACCTGCGGATAGAAGGCTTTGAAGAGGGTCTCTTTTGCCGAGAACGCCAGCGTGGCGTTTGTTGCCGGGGACAGCGTGCCTTGAGTGATTGTGACCCGGTCTTTTGCGGTCAGGGTTTCCGACAGGATCGCGGTGAGGGATTTGCCTTGGGCTAGGGCTTCGGTGTCGACGCCGTAGCTCTGGTCTGTGTCTTGGGAAAGCAGGCACGCGCAACGGCCTCTGGCGTGGCTGATCGAACCAGCGAGGCCCTCCGGCCAGATAGGTGCGCGGGAGGGTGATGTGGTGATAGGGGCAGGGGATACGTCCAGCACTTTCATTGCGGCCAAAGCGATGGCGCGGCCTGCGAGGTAGTCGGCTTTGCGCCTGAGCGCCGCATGCGCGATGTTCGGAGGGCAAGGAATGCCCAGCGTGTCGAACAGGGTGTCGGTGTAGGCATCGGATTTATAGCTCGCCGTTAGCAGCAGGGCGCCATTGAGGCGGCTGTCAGTCTGGGCGATGCCAGCGAGGAAGCCGTTTGTGCGAGTTTCAAGGTTGGCGAACGCGGTTTGATCCATGGGGATTTGCCTTTCCCGCATGTGGGCGATGGGTCAAGCGAAAAGCGCGTCGCACATTTACTTGATCTTGTACAAAGCGATCCAGTTCAAGTTAACAAAAGGAGCGTTGAATGACTGATCTAGCCGAATCCCGCAGCGTTTTTTTGAGAGTTGGCAAGCTGCCTACGATGCCGCGGGGATGAAGATAGATCAGCCGACACTTCGCGGGATCCCCTAGATCTCGGACATGCGGTCTTATGTGGTCCCGCAGCAAAACATCAAGCGGACATTCGAGGTGTCGAAATTGATTTATTCGGATCAGCTTAAGCTTCGGATTTTGCATCTGCGAACCCTGAGGTTTCAGAAAAACGGTTTCAAGCGCTGGTTTTCGAACTGGATCAGGTAGCGATGTCGCCGCGTCCCGGGTTGCTGTTGCGCGGGGGGCGTGTCAGCATCATGGGCGAGGAGTGACGTACATGCAGACTGCCACCGATACCATGCAGCTTCCCCAGACGTTGGAGCCGCGCAATCCCGGGATCGAATTGGACCTGGATTGGGTGATGCGTGCCACCGCGAACCGGTCGGCGATCGAGCGGCGTGCGGCGACGTTGCCGGGGCGCCGGTCGGTGAAGAAGGCGCATCAAGCGGCCTGGTTGTGCCGAGCTGTGACCTGCATCGATCTGACGACTTTGGCGGGCGACGACACTGTTGGGCGCGTTCAGCGTTTGTGCGCGAAGGCACGCCAGCCGGTGCGGCATGATTTGCTTGAGGCGCTGGGGATGGACGGGCTGACCGTTGGGGCGGTGTGCGTCTATCACGACATGATCGAGCCTGCGGTGACGGCGTTGGACGGGTCCGGCATTCCGGTTGCGGCTGTCAGCACCGGATTTCCGGCGGGGTTGTCCCCGTTCCATCTGCGGGTAGCCGAGATCGAGGAAAGCGTGAAGGCGGGCGCTGCCGAGATCGACATCGTGATCTCGCGCCGGCATGTGTTGACCGGGAACTGGGAGGCGCTTTTCGACGAGATGAAGACCTTCCGCGCGGCGTGTGGCGAGGCGCATGTGAAGGCGATTTTAGCCACGGGTGAGTTGGGTACGTTGCAGAACGTTGCGCGCGCATCGCTCGTTTGCATGATGGCGGGGGCGGATTTCATCAAAACTTCGACGGGCAAGGAAAGCGTGAACGCCACGTTGCCGGTGTCGCTGGTCATGATCCGGGCTATTCGGGAATACTTTGAAGAAACCGGGTATCGCGTGGGTTACAAGCCTGCGGGGGGGATTTCCAAAGCGAAGGATTCGTTGGTTTATTTGTCGCTGATGAAGGAAGAACTGGGAGATCGCTGGGTGCAGAATGATCTGTTCCGGTTCGGGGCGTCGTCGCTGCTGGGCGATATCGAGCGGCAATTGGAGCATCATGTCACCGGGGCGTATTCGGCTTCTTGGCGGCATGCGGCGGGTTGATGTCGTTTTTGCGTATTTTTGAAAAGAAGAAGCCATGACCGTTCAAGAGATTTTCGAGACTATGGACTATGGATCTGCGCCGGAATCGGCGGGTGATGCGTTGGCGTGGCTGGTCGATCAGGGGGACCGGTTCGGGCATTTCATTGACGGGGCGATGACCGAGCCCGGTGAGGTGTTCGAAAGCCGAAATCCCGCCAATGGCGAGGTCTTGGCGCATTTGTCTCAGGCGTCGCAGGCGGATTTGGATGCTGCCGTGGCGGCGGCGCGGAAGGCGCAAGGAAAGTGGGAGAAGCTGGGCGGTGCGGGGCGCGCGCGGTTTCTCTATACTTTGGCGCGGCTCTTGCAGAAACATGCGCGGTTGTTTTCGGTTCTAGAGACCTTGGACAACGGTAAGCCGATCCGGGAGAGCCGGGATATTGATATCCCATTGGCGCAGCGGCATTTCTACTATCATGCGGGTCAGGCGCAGTTGTTTGACAGTCAGTGTGCTGGCCGGGTGGCGCAGGGGGTTTGTGGGCAAGTGATTCCATGGAATTTCCCGTTGCTCATGTTGGCGTGGAAGGTGGCTCCTGCTTTGGCGGCGGGCAACACGGTGGTGTTGAAGCCTGCGGAGTATACCTCACTCACGGCTTTGCTCTTTGCTGACATTTGCCGTCAGGCG
>Ga0316197_10000869_pt1 | contig 21306 bp, 22 predicted proteins | sample OudBiesiAoxic_MG_FD_204939 | JGI IMG/M metagenome (GOLD analysis project Ga0316197, IMG submission 204939) | Coastal sediment microbial communities from Oude Bieten Haven, Netherlands - site A oxic | ecosystem: Environmental > Aquatic > Marine > Coastal > Sediment | place: Netherlands... | reverse complement strand
ACCGTCGCGATGAGCCCACCGCCCATCATCACCCGCACACCCGGCGCGATCGACGCCTGGGTGGCGGCGAACTCACGGTTGCGCCGCTGCATCGGGCGGAACAGCAGCAGGTAGAAGACACCGACGATGAGGAGGATCGGCAACAAGGTCGCCACGACATCCATACAGACTCCGGTCCAGGTGAGAGCACGAACGCAGGAAGCAGAGCGACCCGCCGGCCACCTAGTCTACGGACCCCGGAGTCGAACCTGGGATCTGCAGGTCGAGCATGGGTGTCTGCGTGTCGGGCGGCGGCACCATTCCCAGGTGCGCGAAGGCTGTCGCGGTCGCCACCCGCCCACGGGGCGTGCGGATGAGGAAGCCTTCCCGCACCAGGAAGGGCTCGCTCACTTCCTCCACCGTGCCGGGCTCCTCGCCCACGGCGACCGCAATCGTCGACAGGCCGACAGGACCCCCGTTGTAGCGGCCGCACAGCGCGGCCAGCACCTGCCGGTCGAGGCGGTCCAGCCCCTTCTCGTCCACGTCGTACACACGCAGGGCCTCGCGGGCGACGTCGAGGCTCATCCGGCCGTCGGCGCGGACGACCGCGTAGTCGCGCACACGTCGCAGCAGCCGATTCGCGATGCGCGGGGTGCCCCGCGAACGTCGGGCGATCTCGTGGGCCGCCGCGGCGTCCAGGCCGATGCCCAGCAGGTCGGCCGAACGGGTCAGCACCGTCACCAGGTCGTCGGTGGAGTAGAAGTCGAGGTGGGCGGTGAAGCCGAACCGGTCACGCAGCGGTCCGGTGAGCAGTCCGGCCCGGGTGGTGGCACCGACCAGCGTGAAGTGCGGCAGCGCGAGCGGGATGACCGTCGCCCCCGGCCCCTTGCCGACGACGACGTCGACCCTGAAGTCCTCCATGGCCAGGTAGAGCATCTCCTCGGCCGGGCGCGCGAGGCGATGCACCTCGTCGAGGAAGAGCACCTCGCCATCGGCGAGCCCGGACAGGATCGAGGCGAGGTCGCCCGCGTGCTGGATCGCCGGACCGCTGGCAACCCTGATCGGCTGGGAGAGCTCGGTGGCGATGATCATCGCCAGGGTCGTCTTGCCCAGGCCGGGCGGCCCGGACAGCAGCACGTGGTCGGGGGCGCGTTCGTGCAGCGTGGCAGCCTCGAGGAGCAGTGACAGCTGGTCACGTACCCGCGGCTGCCCGACGAAGTCGGCCATCCGTCGGGGACGCAGGGCGACGTCGACGGCGCGGTCGTCCTCGATCGCGTCGCCACCCAGCATCGAGGCGTCGTCGGGCTCGGTCACGTCCGGTCCAACGACCTCAGCGCCGTGCGCAGCAACGCCGCGACGTCGGGTCGGCCGTCCTTCTCGATCATCTCGTTCGCTGCCGGCGTCACGGCGTCCAGCGCCGCTGCCGCCTCACGCGCGCCCCAGCCGAGGCTGACCAGGGCTGCGGAGACCTGCTCGCCCCAGCCGGCCTGGCCCGAGCCGTAGGCCGGCGCACCCGTGCTGTCGGTGCCCATCGCTGCAGCAGGCAACCGGTCCTTCAGCTCGAGCACCAACCGCTGAGCGCCCTTGCGACCAACGCCCGGCACCCGGGTGAGGGTGGCGACGTCCTCGGACGCCACCGCGCTGCGCACCTCGTCGGGATTGAGGACCGCAAGCATCGCCATCGCCAGCCTGGGGCCGATCCCGGACACGCCCAGCAGCGTGTCGAACACCTCGCGCTCATCGGTTCCCGAGAAGCCGTAGAGGGTCAGCGAGTCCTCCCGCACGACGAGTGCCGTGTGCAGGTGGGCAGCCTCACCCACCCGCAGGTCGGCCAGAACCCGGGGCGGGCACGACATCCGCAGGCCCACTCCACCCATCTCCAGCACGACGTGGTCGAGACCGAGGGCGACGACGGTGCCCCGCAGCGAGGCGATCATCGACGGGCCGCCGCGAACCGGGCACGAACCGGTGCCTGCCACAGGTGTGCCAGGCATAGCGCCAAGGCGTCGGTGGCATCGACCGGTGACGGCGGTGCGCTCAGGCCGAGGACGGCCGTCACCATGCGCGAGACCTGCTGCTTGTCGGCTCGCCCACTACCGGTGACGGCAGCCTTCACTTCGGTGGGGGTGTGCGTGGCCACCGGAACTCCTCGACGGCCCCCGACGAGGGCGGCGACCCCGGATGCCTGCGCGGTCGGGATGACGCTGGCGCTGTTGCGCTGGCTGAACACCGCCTCCACAGCCACCTCGTCTGGCTGGTGGGCATCCATGAACTGCTCGAGCGAACGCTCCAGGGCGCACAGCCGGACGGCGAGGTCCTCCGTGCGGGGCGTGCCGACCACGGTGACGGCCACGAGCCGCGCCCGACGCCCGGGGGCTCCCTCGACCGCGGCGAGACCGCAGCGGGTCAGGCCCGGGTCGACACCGACCACCAGCATGGCGAACCACCCTCTTGCCCGACGGGAGCGAACACGTGTTCGACACCCTAACCAGGCAGGGAACGCCGAGGTGGGCGCGACGCGCCGAGTCAGGCCGAGACGGCCTCCATGACCTCGTCGGTCACGTCGAAGTTGGCGAACACGTCCTGCACGTCGTCGCTGTCCTCGAGCGCCTCGAGCAGACGGAACAGCTTCGCGGCGGCGTCGGCCTCGAGCGACACCGTCACCGACGGCACCCAGGCGGACTCGGCGGAGTCGTAGTCCAACCCCGCCCCCTGGATCGCGCTACGCACAGCGACCAGGTCACCGGCCTCGCAGCGCACCTCGAAGGACTCCCCCAGGTCTTCCACGTCCTCGGCGCCTGCCTCAAGCACGACCTCGAGCAGGGAGTCCTCGTCGACCGTGCGGTCGTCCTGCTCCTTGCCGACGAGCACGACCCCCTTGCGGGCGAACAGGTAGGCCACCGACCCCGGGTCGGCCATGTTGCCGCCGTTGCGGGTCATCGCGGTTCGCACCTCAGCGGCTGCGCGGTTGCGGTTGTCGGTCAGACACTCGACGAGCACAGCGACCCCGTTGGGGCCGTAGCCCTCGTAGGTGATCGTCTCGTAGGCCGCTCCGCCGGCCTCGAGGCCGGCACCGCGCTTGATGGCCCGGTCGATGTTGTCGTTGGGCACTGAGGACTTCTTGGCCTTCTGCACCGCGTCGTACAGCGTCGGGTTGGCCGACTGGTCGGCTCCGCCGAGGCGGGCTGCGACCTCGACGTTCTTGATCAGCTTCGCGAACAGCTTGCCCCGCCGGGCATCCACGACGGCCTTCTTGTGCTTCGTGGTGGCCCACTTGGAGTGGCCGGACATCGAATGGTCTCCCTCGCCGTCGGTTGCCCTGCGTCGTGCTGCCTCGTCAGGCGGCCCGGACGAGCCGCACGAAGTACTCGTGCATCCGCTGGTCTCCGGTGAGCTCCGGGTGGAACGAGGTGGCCAGCAGCGTGTTCTGACGGACGGCGACGATCGTAGCGTCGGCCCCGGGCTGTTCCACCGTGGCGAACACCTCGACGTCGGCACCCGCACGCTCGACCCACGGAGCACGGATGAACACCGCGCGCATCGGCTCGGGCCCGAGCGCCGGGATGTCGAGGTCGGTCTCGAAGGAGTCCACCTGGCGCCCGAACGCGTTGCGTCGCACGGTGACGTCGAGCCCGCCGATCCGAGGCTGGTGCTCGTCGTCGCCGGCCAGGTGGTCGGCCAGCAGGATCAGACCCGCGCAGGAGCCGTAGGTGGGCAGCCCGGCCTCGACGGCCTTGCGCAGTGGTTCGAGCATGCCCAGCACGACCGCGAGACGAGCAATAGCCGTGGACTCCCCGCCGGGGATCACGAGTCCGTCGACGCCCGCGAGGTCGGCGGGCGTGCGCACCCGGGGTGCGGCCACCCCCAGCCCGGTCAGGATCCGCTGGTGCTCGGCGACGTCGCCCTGCAGGGCGAGTACCCCGACCCGGGTGCTCACCACCCCCGCTCGGCGAGCCGGTGCGGTGCCGGGATCTCCTCGACGTTGAGACCGACCATGGCCTCGCCGAGGCCCCGGGAGACCTTGGCCAGCACGTCGGGGTTGTCGTAGTGGGTGGTGGCTGCCACGATCGCCGCGGCGCGGCGCTCGGGGTCGCCGGACTTGAAGATCCCCGAGCCCACGAACACACCGTCTGCGCCGAGCTGCATCATCATCGCGGCGTCGGCCGGCGTGGCGATGCCGCCGGCGGTGAACATCACCACGGGCAGCCGACCGGCCTTGGCGACCTCCTCGACCAGGGCGAAGGGCGCCTGCAGGTCCTTGGCGGCCAGGTACAGCTCGTCGGGACGCAGCGAGGACAACCGGCGGATCTCGTCGCCGATGGCCCGCATGTGCGTGGTGGCGTTCGACACGTCGCCGGTTCCGGCCTCGCCCTTGGACCGGATCATTGCCGCGCCCTCGCCGATCCGCCGCAGCGCCTCGCCGAGGTTGGTGGCCCCGCACACGAACGGCACGGTGAACTGCCACTTGTCGATGTGGTGAGCGTAGTCGGCCGGGGTCAGCACCTCGGACTCGTCGATGTAGTCCACGCCGAGGGACTGCAGCACCTGCGCCTCGACGAAGTGGCCGATGCGCACCTTCGCCATCACCGGGATGGAGACCTCCGCGATGATCGAGTCGATCATGTCGGGGTCGCTCATCCGCGACACGCCGCCCTGCGCCCGGATGTCGGCGGGCACTCGCTCGAGGGCCATGACGGCCACGGCGCCGGCGTCCTCGGCGACACGCGCCTGCTCGGGGGTGACGACGTCCATGATCACGCCGCCCTTGAGCATCTCGGCCATGCCGCGCTTCACGCGGTCGGTGCCGACGGTGTGCGCCGACGATGCGGCCGCAGGCGAGGCGGAGGGGACGTCAGAAGTCGTCATACGACAAGCCTAGATCGTGCTCGCCGGTGCTTCAGCGCTGGAACGCTGCGGGGATGCGGTCGTCGAACTCGGCCGGCTCGGGCATGGACGCCCGCCCGGCCAGGTGGAAGACGCGAACGAACCGGGAGCGTCGCCGGTTGCGGGTGGCCGTCACGGTGCCGTTGTACAGCCGGCGCGCGGTCTGCACCCGCCGACAGGCGGTGGCCAGGTCGGCCACGAGGTGCTGTCCCCAGTCGGGTACGGCCTCGGGCGTGACCTCCTGCGGGTCGTCGAAGACGACGACCAGCGCCTCGGTGAGCGCCGACTCAGCCTCCTCCCGGTCGCCGGGATCGGCCGAGCGCGCAACGTGCGCCGCGTCGGCGAGCACCATCGAGCTGGCCGGGTCGACCACGCCCGCGGTGGCCACCTCCAGGGTGGCGATGGAGCGGCGCAGCAGCTCGGCGTCGAGCGTGGCGTCCATCCGTTCCAGGCGGGTGTGCAGGTGGTCCAGGCGTGCGGCCGACCACGTGACCACGAGCGCGCCCAGGGAGAGGATGGCGAGCAGGATGACCAGCTCCATGTCAGCGCGCCCGCACGGTGCTGCCCAGCACCAGGTCGTAGACCTCGAGCACCTGGTCGGTCACCGTCGACCAGTCGAACGCGCTCACCTGCTGGCGGGCACCGGCCTGTAGCCGTTCGCGCTCGTCGGGCTCAGCCAGCAGCCGCAGCAGCGTGGAGCCGAGCGCGGCGGCGTCGCCGTTGGGGAACGTCTGACCGGCCGCGCCGTCGGCGAGCACGGCACGGAACGCCGGCAGGTCGCTGGCCACGACGGTGGCTCCGGCGGCCATGGCCTCGACGAGCACGATGCCGAACGACTCGCCTCCGGTGTGCGGACCGACGTAGATGTCGCTGCTGGCCAGCATCGTGGCCTTGTCGGCGTCGCTGATGCGCCCGAGCCAGCGGATCGAGTCGCGCACGTCGGTCGGCACGCTCTGCTCAGCCTCCTCGATGTCACCCGGCCCGGCCACCAGCAGCCGGGCGTCGGGACGTCGGCGCACCACGTCGGGCCATGCGGCGAGCAGCACGGGCAGACCCTTGCGGGGCTCGTCGAGGCGGCCGAGGAACGACACCGTGCCGCCGGGGGCACGCATGGCGGCACGAGGCTGTGCCGACGCATACGTGTCGACGTGCACGCCGTTGGGGATGAGCACCGGGTCTCCGCCGAGATGGTTCACCAGCGTCGTGCGGGCGGCCTCGCTGACGGCGATCCGTGCCTCGATCTTCTCCAGCGATGGGCGCAAGATGCCGGAGAACCCGGCCATGGCTCGCGAGCGCTCGGTGGCCATGTGCCAGGTGCCGACCAGGGGGGCGTCGGCCGCCCAGACCGCCAGGATGCTCAGGCTGGGCGAGTCCGGCTGGTGGACGTGCACGATGTCGAAGGCGCCCCTGCTCAGCCAGCGGCGCACCCGCCCGGCGGCGACGGGACCGAAGCTCAGCCGTGCCACGGAACCGTTGTAGGGCAGGGCGATCGGCTTGCCGCCCCAGACCACTCCGTCGTCGAGCTCGTCCTCGTCCTCGGCGGGCGCCAAGATGGACGTCTCGTGCCCGCGTTCGCGAAGCACGTGGGCGAAGTCCTTGATGTGCACCTGCACCCCGCCCATGGCGCTCCACGAGTACGGGCTGACCAGACCGACCTTCACCGCGCTCATCGCGGCGTGAGGTCCGCGGTGAACAGCTTCTGCAGCATGTGCCAGTCCTCGGGGTGGTCAACGATGCGCCCGGCGAAGACGTCAGCGAGCCGCTGGGTCATGGCCGCCGCCTTCTCTCGGGTCGACCCGGTTGCCGGGACCTGCACCGGAGCGTCGAACTGCAGCACCAGGGTGTGGTCGGGCGAGCGCCCGACGAACCACGTCGAGAGCGGGACGAGCGGCGCGCCGGTGCGCAGCGCGAGGGCGGCGGGGCCCGCAGGCATCGAGGCCTGCTCGCCGAAGAAGGAGACGGGGATGCCTCGAGCCGTCAGGTCGCGGTCGGCGAGCAGAGGGACGAAGTCGTTCGCGCGCACGTGGTCGGCCAGCGTGGCCATGACGTCGGTGTCACCGCCGGTGAGCGGGTAGATGGTCATGCCGAGGCCCTGACGGAACTCCAGGAACCGCCGGTAGACCGCCTCAGGCTTGAGCCGCTCGGCCACCGTGGTCACGGCGACGCCGTGCGCGGTGCACCAGGCACCGGCGTGGTCCCAGTTGCCCATGTGCGGCACCGCCCCGACGGCACCGCCGCCGGCAGCCAGCGCCTGCCACAGGTGGTGCTCATCGCGTACCTCGATGCGGTTCACCCGCGTGGAGTCCCAGTCCGAGAGCCGGAAGGCATCACACCAGTAGGTGAAGTAGCTGCGCAGACCCTGCCGGGCGAGCTCGTCAAGGGTGGCGTCGTCGGCCTCCGGCACGACGCGAGCCAGGTTGGCGCGCAGCCTGCGGGCACCCTTCGTACGCCGGCTCCATGAGAGGTCGGCGACGCGGTCGAAGAAGGCGTAGGCCGCGGTGTCCGGCAGGTAGCGCACCGCTCGCCAGCCACCTCGGTACGCCGCAACCGACGCGAGCTCTGACAGCCCCATCGCCTCAGGGCCGCTCGTTGGGACGGGCGCTGGGCAGCAGCTGGCGACGCACGACCACCATGCGCTGCACGACGGTGACCGCCGAGGCCAGCGCGAGCAGTGCCATGGCGCCCACCAGGACCGCCGACGGCAGGCCGAGACCCACCACCCCTGCAGCGACGAGCACGACCACGAGTCGTTCGGTCCGTTCGGCGATGCCCACCGCGGCCTGGGCGCCGAGCCCCTCGGCGCGGGCTCGGGTGTAGGAGACGAGCTGTCCCAGCACCAGGGCTGCCAGTGTGAGGCTCACGCCGAGCAGGTCGTCCTGCGTCACGAACCAGATCGTCAGACCGCTGAAGATGGCCGCATCGGAGAACCGGTCGAGCGTGGAGTCCAGGAAGGCGCCCCAGTCGCTGCTGCGACCGGCGAGCCGGGCCATGGTGCCGTCCAGGCTGTCGGCCAAGGCGAACACGGCGATGATCAAGGTGCCGGGCAGCAGGTAGCCCTGCGGGTAGGCGACCAGCGCTGTGACCACCACCAGGGTCGTACCGATCACCGTGACGTGGTCGGGGGTCAGCCCGATCCGCAGCAGACCACCGGCGATCGGCTCGAAGACCTTGGCCACCACTGGTCGCAGCCGGCTCCCGATCACGGGTGACGATGCTACGGCCTGCGCGCACTGAGTCGAGGCAGCGCAATGGGCGGATGGTCCCTTGTGATGGGATACCGACGACGGCAATGGTGAGTGGGCTCGTCTCACACGAACGGAGAACTCATGGCTGCAGATCGTCCCGGCACCTCGAACGGCGACGCCCCGGTCGCCCAGTCCCCGGACGGCGTGCGCAACGTCGTCCTCGTAGGCCACACCGGAGCCGGAAAGACCACCCTCGTGGAGGCGCTACTCGTCGGCACGTCGACGATCGGGCGGACCGGCCGGGTCGAGGACGGGTCGACGGTCACCGACTACGAGGACGCCGAGATCAAGCAGCAGCGCTCGGTCGGTCTGGCGCTCGCGCCGCTGGTGGCCAACGGCGTCAAGGTCAACCTGCTCGACAGCCCCGGCTACGCCGACTACGTCGGTGAGCTGCGGGCGGGGCTGCGGGCTGCGGACTGCGCGCTGTTCGTCGTGTCGGCGGCCGACGGCATCGACGGCTCCACCCAGGCTCTGTGGGAGGAGTGCGCGGCCGTGGGCATGCCACGGGCCGTCGTCATCACCAAGCTCGACCACCAGCGTGCCGACGTCGACGCCACGCTCGCCGCGTGCCAGTCCGCCTTCGGCGAGAAGGTGCTGCCCGCCTACCTGCCGGAGCGTTCCGGCACCGAGGTCACCGGCCTGCTGGCGCTGCTCTCGCAACGCGCATTCGACCACCGCGACGGCGTCGCCACGCAGCGTGAGCCGAACGAGGCCGAGTCGGTGCGCATCGCCGATGCCCGCCCGGCGCTGCTCGAGGCCATCATCGAGGAGTCCGAGGACGAGTCACTGATGGACCGCTACCTGTCCGGCGAAGAGGTGTCGCTGGACGTCCTGGTCGACGACATGGAGAAGGCCGTCGCCCGCGGCTCGTTCCACCCGGTGATCCCGGTCTGCTCCGCGACGGGCGTCGGCGTGGACGAGCTGCTCGAGGTGATCATCAGCGCGTTCCCATCCCCGCTGGAGCACCCGATGCCCGAGGCCACGACGCTGGCGGGCAAGCCGGTGTCGGGCCTGCAGGTCGATCCCAATGGCCCGCTCGTCGCCGAGGTGGTCAAGACCACGTCCGACCCCTACGTCGGCCGCATCAGCCTGGTCCGGGTGTTCTCCGGCACCCTGCGCCCCGACACCGTCGTGCACGTCTCCGGTCACCTGTCCACCTTCGCCGGGGAGGACAGCGGGCATGCCGACCACGACGAGGACGAGCGAATCGGCGCCCTGTCCTCGCCGCTGGGCAAGACGTTGCGCACCGTCGGCGAGTGCGTCGCCGGCGACATCTGCGCCGTCGCCAAGCTCACCCGGGCCGAGACCGGGGACACCCTTTCGGACAAGGACAGCCCGGTGGTCCTGCGTCCGTGGGAGCTGCCCGACCCGCTGCTTCCCATCGCCATCGTCGCGCACGCGAAGGCCGACGAAGACAAGCTGTCCGGCGCCCTGGCCCGGCTGGTCGCCGAGGACCCGACCCTGCGGGTGGAGAACAACCCGGAGACGCACCAGCTCGTGCTCTGGACGATGGGCGAGGCGCACACCGACCTGCTGCTGGACAAGCTGTCGTCACGCTACGGCGTCGAGATCGACCGCACGGATCTGCGCGTGCCCCTGCGCGAGACGTTCACCGGCCCGTCCGCCGTGCGCGGACGCCACGTCAAGCAGAGCGGCGGGCACGGGCAATTCGGCATCTGCGACGTCGAGATCGAGCCGCTGCCGGAGGGCTCAGGCATCGAGTTCGTCGACAAGGTGGTCGGCGGGTCCGTCCCGCGGCAGTTCATCCCGTCGGTGGAGAAGGGTGTTCGCGCCCAGGCCGAGAAGGGTGTGGCAGCCGGCTACCCCATGGTCGACTTCCGGGTGACGCTCGTCGACGGCAAGTCCCACAGCGTCGACTCCTCCGACATGGCGTTCCAGACCGCCGGCGCTCTCGCGCTGCGCGAGGCCGCCGACGTCGCTGGGGTGTCGCTGCTCGAACCCGTCGACGACGTGTCGGTGCTGATCGCCGATGAGCACCTCGGAGCCGTGATGGGCGATCTCTCCTCACGCCGAGGCCGGGTGCAGGGTACCGAGCCCGTCGGCACGGGACGCACGGTCGTGCGCGCCCAGGTTCCGCAGGTCGAGATCGTGCGCTACGCGATCGATCTGCGGTCGATGTCACACGGCACCGGCACCTTCTCGCGCACGTTCAGCCACTACGAGCCCATGCCGTCCCATCTGACGGCGAAGGCGATCGAAGCGGCCCGCAAGAACCACTGACCCGCGCCTCACCCCAAAGGGGGTCAGGCCTGCCAGGCGTCTGCCAGCAGGTCGCGGGTGTCGCTGAGCAGCTGCGGGATGATCTTGGTGTGGGAGATGACGGCGATGAAGTTGGCGTCTCCGCTCCATCGCGGAACGACATGCTGGTGCAGGTGCGCGGCCAGTGAACCGCCGGCGACGCCGCCAAGGTTGAGCCCGACGTTGAACCCGTGTGGCCGCGAGATCGCCCGGACGGTGCGCAGCGCCTGCTGGGTCAGGTGCGTCAGCTCGGACGCCTCGTCCTCGGTGAGGTCGTCGAACTCGGCGACGTGCCGGTAGGGCACCACCATCAGGTGCCCCGGGTTGTACGGGTGCAGATTAAGCACGGCGTAGACGTGCTCGCCGCGGCGCAGCACGAGCCCGGATCGGTCGTCCAGGCTCGGGATGCGACAGAAGGGACACCCGCCCTCGTCGCGGTCGGTCTCGGACTCCCCGGTGATGTAGGCCATCCGGTGGGGGGTCCAGAGCCGCGCGAGGCGATCAGGCACCGAGATGCCGTCTTGGGCGACCAGGTCGGCTGGCTCTTCCCCGCTGCCCGTCACGGCTAGGCCCGCTCGACGACCGTGCGCACGATCTGCTCCACCGCTTCGGAGACGGGCACGCCGTTTCGCTGGGTTCCGTCACGGAACCGGAACGACACGGCCCTCGCCTCGACGTCGGTGTCGCCGGCCAGCAGCATGAACGGCACCTTGGCGCGCTGGGCGTTGCGGATCTTCTTCTGCATGCGGTCGTCGGAGGTGTCGACCTCGACCCGGATACCGCGGGCGCGCAGGGTGGCAGCGATGTCGTCGAGGTAGTCGACGTGGGCGTCGGTGATCGGGATGCCGACCACCTGCACCGGAGCCAGCCACGCGGGGAACGCTCCGGCGTAGTGCTCGAGCAGGATGCCGAAGAACCGCTCGACCGAGCCGAACAGCGCGCGGTGGATGACGTACGGGCGCTGGCGCGACCCGTCCGTGGCCTGGTACTCCAGGTCGAAGCGCACCGGAAGCTGCAGGTCGACCTGCAGTGTCGACAGCTGCCAGCGGCGGCCGATCGCGTCGGACACGTGCACGTCGATCTTCGGTGCGTAGAACGCGCCCTCCCCCTCGGCCACGGAGTAGGGCAGGCCCGAGCGGTCCAGTGCGTCGCGCAGGGCGGCCTCGGCTACGTCCCACTGCTCGGGCTCGCCGACGAACTCCTCCGGACGGGTCGACAGCTCGGCGGTGAAGTCGGTGAGGCCGTAGTCACGCAGCAGGCCGACGACGAAGTCCAGCAGCGAGGCGAGCTCGTCGGAGAGCTGCTCGGGGGTGCAGAAGATGTGCGAGTCGTCCTGGGTGAAGCCGCGGGCTCGGGTCAGGCCGTGTACGACGCCAGACTTCTCGTAGCGGTACACCGTCCCGAACTCGAACAGCCGCATCGGCAGCTCGCGGTAGGAGCGTCCCCGAGAGGAGTAGATGAGCATGTGCATGGGGCAGTTCATCGGCTTGAGGTAGTACTGCGCGCCGGCGTCAAGCTCCATGGGCGGGTACATGCCCTCGGCGTACCACTGCAGGTGGCCGGAGGTCTCGAACAGCGCCCCCTTGGTCAGGTGCGGGGTCTGCACGAACTGGTAGCCGGCCTCCTCGTGGCGGCGCCGCGAGTAGTCCTCCATGACCATCCGTACGACGCCGCCCTTGGGGTGCCACACGGCCAGCCCCGACCCGATCTGCTCGGGGAACGAGAACAGGTCGAGCTCGGCGCCGAGCTTGCGGTGGTCGCGCTTCTCGGCCTCGGCGAGCATGTCCAGGTGGGCCCTGAGCGCCTCCTTCGACTCCCAGGCAGTGCCGTAGATGCGCTGCAGCTGCGGGTTCTTCTCAGAGCCCCGCCAGTAGGCGGCGGCCACCCGCATCAGCTGGAACGCCGGGATGTACTTGGTGGTCGGCAGGTGTGGACCCCGGCAGAGGTCCTTCCACGCCACCGCGTCGTCACGGCGCAGGTTGTCGTAGATGGTGAGCTCGCCGCCGCCCACCTCTGCGCTGGCCCCCTCCGCGACGTTCTGCGCAGCACCCTTGAGGCCGATGAGCTCGAGCTTGTACGGCTCGTCGGCAAGCTCCGCGCGGGCCTCGTCGTCGCTGAGCGCCCGGCGGGAGAAGCGCTGGCCCTCCTTGACGATCTTGCGCATGCGGGTGGTGAGTGCGTCGAGGTCGTCGGGGGTGAACGGCTGCTCGACGTCGAAGTCGTAGTAGAAGCCGTCCTTGACCGGCGGGCCGATGCCGAGGCGCGCCTTCGGGAACAGCTCCTGGACGGCCTGGGCGAGCACGTGGGCCGTCGAGTGACGCAGCACCGCACGGCCTTCGTCGCTGTCCATCGCGACGGGCTGGACGACATCGCCGTCATCAACCGGGTGCGCCAGGTCGACCAGCGTGCCGTTGACGCGGGCCACGACGGCGCTCGCACCCGCCTCGCGCAGCACGGCGCCCGCGGTGCTGCCCAGCGGAGCGCGCATCTCTCGCTCGTCAACGGTTAGCAGAAGGTCGGGCACAGTCGCTCCCTGGGGTGGATGGGTGGATGCCGCGATCTCCTCAGGAGGTCGCGAGGGTGTAGTTCACCTGAGTGGCGCCGTCGCTGTCACGCAGATTCAGCGTGCTGCCCTCGATCTGCAGGGTCGTGGCGGCACTCAGCGCTGCCAGGTAGGACTGCTCGATGGCGGCCTCGTCCCCGGTGCACTCGCTGCCCTCGGTCGCCACGTCGGTGACGCCGAACGTGTCGCCGTCGACCTGCCAGCTACCGGTGAAGTCGCGGCAGCCGGTGAACCCCGACACGGTGCCATCCTCGCCGAACTCGGCAGTCACCGTCGGGGTGAGCGCCGTGCTCTCGACGGCACCGGTCTGGTTGTTGATGCCGCTTGCCGTCCAGGACGTCCCGGCGAGACCAGTGAGCGCTGCGCGGTAGGCCAGCACGGCGGTGCCCTCGCCGTCGATGAGCGTCAGGCTCTCGTCGGTCTGCTCGACCGTCTCGACCTGTGGGACGAGGGCGAGCAGGGCCTGCTCCTGAGCCGCTACGGCCGGGTCGATGCAGGCCGCCAGCGTCGTCGCGCCGGTGTCGAGCGAGATGCTGGCGCCGTCCTGCTCCCACGTCCCGGTGAACCTGTTGCACCCGGTCGAGCCAGCGAGCTCCCCACCGTCGAGGAAGGTCAGCGTCGACTCGCCACCCTCCACGGCGGGCGCTGTCTCGGCATCGACCGAGGCGAACGACTCGAGCACCCAGGACGTCCCGGTGAGGTCGTCCGCGGTGGCAGCCGTTGTCGAGTCAGTCCCGCAGCCCAGCAGGAGCAGCGATACGACTGCGCTCATCATCAGCAGGCTCTTCATCGTGTGGGCGATACTGGTTTCGAACCAGTGACCTCCTCGGTGTGAACGAGGCGCTCTCCCACTGAGCTAATCGCCCTCAGCGGAGGTAGCAGGATATCCGACGTCGAGCCGTGGGTGTCGGGTCAGGTGTTCCAGACGTCGATGAACCAGTTGCCGACGGGACCGGGGAACCCGTAGGCCTGCCAGTACCAGACCCCGCCCGCCACGACCAGCGCCGCGACGACCATCGCGAGCATCTGGTTGCGGCGGCGGACTTCGGGCGCCATCGCCTTGGTCTGGGCCGACTTGGCCCGGTCTTTCGCCCAGTCCAGCGACTGCCGCGCCCAGGCGAACTCGCTGGCCAAGATCATGAGGCCGACGAAGATCGTCGCCCAACCGGGACCGGGCAGAGCCAGCAGCGCGATGCCGGCAGCGACCACGAGCCCGCCGACGGTGAGGACGCCGATCCGCCACGTCAGGTCGAGCAGCGGGTTGACGTGCAGGCTTCGACGGAACGCGCGGTATCGGGCGGCTGGTCCGCGGGTGCGGCGGGACTGCTCGCCTGACGGCACCTCGCCTCTGACCTCCTTGCCCACCTCCACCACCTCACCGTATGCGGGGGCGCCAGGTTTGCCCAGCCGCTGATCGGGGAATACCGAGGACGTCAACAACTGTCACGGAGGTTCCCGATGGAAGCGGCTCGCGTACGTCACCGCCTCGCGCTGACCATGCTCGGCCCCGAGCTTCCGGTGCTCATGACGGCCGAGCTCGAGTACCACGCCGACGACCCCTACGCGGTGACCGCGGCCTTCCATACCGACGCCGAGCCGATCCGTTGGGTCTTCTCACGGGACCTGCTCGACGAGGGGCTCGTCCACGAGGTGGGTGACGGTGACGTTCAGGTGGGGCCCGGCCGCGACATGCTGGGCGAGCCCTCCATCCAGCTGCGCCTGTCGTCCCCCGATGGCGTCGCGGTCCTCGAGACTGATGCCGACGTCATCCTGGACTTCCTGGAGCGCAGCTACGCGCTGGTGCCCCCGGGCGCCGAGCCAGCCCACCTTGACCTCGACGCTGCCTTGGCGAGCCTGTTCGACCACTAGTCAACGCCGCCGCTCGCCCCCGGCTGCCGCGGCCGCTAGCGTGCCGTTGCTGTGAGCCGCGAAGCGAGCCTGCCTGCGACCGAACCTGGCCTGGAGCTGTGGTGCGACCTGCTGTGCCCGGACTGCGCGGCCATGCTGGACGACATCGAGGCCCTTCGGGCCCGAACGGACGTGCGGTTGCGGCACTTCCCGCTCGTCGCGCACACCTGGGCGGTACCCGCGGCACAGGTGGCTGAGGAGGCACGCGCGCAAGACATGCTGTGGCCGGTCGTCCAGGCGATCCTCGCCGCCAACGGTGAGATCCACTCCCCCGACGACCTGGTGCTGACAGCGCAGCGTGGCGGCGCCTCGGTGACGGCGGTCCGCCGGGCGCTGGCCGACGGGCGCCACGCCGGCACGGTGGCCCGCGACTACCGCCAGGGGCGGGCGCTGGGCATCCCCGGCACGCCCACCATCGTGGTGCAGGGCCTGGGAGGCCCGGTCATCCTGGACGGTGGCAGGACGCAGCGTGGCCTGCGGGTGGCAGTCGAGGCGCTGCTGGAGACCTTCGGGTAGGGCCGATGCGGCGACCTACGGGTCGAGGTCGGCAGCCGAGCGTTCGGCGAAGGTGACCGCGGCGGCTTCGGTCACCGGTCCTGCGGCCAGCGGACGTCCGTCCACGCTCACGATCGCCTGGACGTCGCGGGTGGAGCTGGTCAGAAAGGCCTCCGTCGCCTGGGTGAGGGTCTCGGGGCCGAGATCGGCCTCCTGTGCGTCGGTCCACCCCAGCACCAGGTCGCGGGTGATGCCGGCGAGGCAGCCCGAGGCCAGGCTCGGGGTCAGCAGCGCGCCGTCGATGACGACGAAGATGTTGCTGCCGGTTCCCTCGCACAGCCGACCAGCGGTGTTGACGAAGATGGCCTCGCCCGCGCCCCGTTCGCGAGCCCACGCCAGGGCAACGACGTTGTCGGCGTAGGAGGTCGTCTTCAGCCCCACCAGCGGCCCACGCTCGTTGCGCGGCCAGGGTGCTGTCGCGACCGCAGCGCCGGCTGCCCAAGCCGGGGCCGGCGAGGCGGCCACCGTCACCGTCGGCTGCGCATCGGTGCGGTCGCTGCCGAGGGGGCCCCGCCCAGCGGTGTAGGTGATCCGCAGCCTGTGTACCGTTCCCGACGAGAGGCACGCGACGACCTCGTGGCAGCCAGCGGTGACCATGTCCCGGTCCGGTGGTGCGAGGCCGAGGCCGGTGGCGGAGCGCTCGAGACGGTCCAGGTGCCGCGTCATGGCGAAGGGACGTCCACCGACCACCTTCAGCGTCTCGAACACGCCGTCGCCGACCGTGAGTCCGTGGTCGAGCGCTGAGATGCTCGGGGCGTCTGGGTGAACCAGGTTGCCGTTGACCCACACCACTGTCATGACGCACTCCCATCGACTGCGGCCAAGGCTAGGAGGCGCTCGGCCTTGAGCTCGGTCTCGCGCCACTCCCGCTCGGGGTCCGACCCCCACGTGATCCCGGCGCCGGTGCCGAAGTGCAGCGTGGATCCGCCTCGCCAGAAGGTGCGGATGCCCACAGCGAGCGACGCCGTTCCCGCATCGGCATCCACCCACCCGACGGCGCCGCAGTAGGGGCCGCGCGGGACCGGCTCGATCTGCCCGATCGTGCGAAGGGCGCTGGACTTGGGCGCTCCTGACACCGACCCCGGCGGGAAGGTCGCGGCCAGCAGGTCCGGCCAGCTCGTCCCCGGGCGCAACCGTCCACGCACTGTCGACACCAGGTGCACCAGGCCGGGGTGCTGCTCGAGCGCCAGGGCATCGTCGACCATCACCGCGCCGGTCTCGCAGACTCGGCCGAGGTCGTTGCGCACCAGGTCGACGATCATGACGTTCTCGGCGACGTCCTTGGCCGTCAGGTCGGCCGCCGTACGTCCGGTCCCCTTGATCGGCGCGGAGGCAACCGCGTCACCGTCACGGCGCAGGAACAGCTCGGGCGAGGCGCTCAGGACGTCCAACCCGGCCTCGGGCAGGACGACCTGCGCGGCGTGGGGGGCGGGGTTGCCCTGGGCCAAGCGAGTGGCGAGGGACGCCAGCGGCACCCGGTGTCCGACGTCGACGCTCATCACCCGGCACAGGTTGACCTGGTAGACCTCGCCGGCGGCGATCAGCTCGCGGACGGCCGAGACGCCCTCGCAGTACTCAGATCGCGACAGCGACGAGGTCCACGAGTCAGGTGGCACATCGGTCCACGGCTCGGCCGACCTTGGCGGTGGGGCCTCCCGGACGTCGGCGAAGCGGGCCAGCGTCCAGGCTCCCTCGAACGTGCCGACGACAGCCCAGAAGCCCGATGTGTCGAGCACCGTAGGGTCCTCAGAGACCTCGACCAGGTCGGTGGCGAGGCGTCCGGCCAGGTAGGCGTACGGCTGCGCACCCGTCACGATCTGCACACCGTCCACCGGGATGGACCGTAGCCGCCATGGCTGCGCCGGGGCGGCAGAGCGCGTCGATCATCGGGTACTGTTGACTTCCGCGCCGGGGGTTCTCCTGGTGCACGCGGACGTAGCGCAGCTGGTAGCGCATCACCTTGCCAAGGTGAGGGTCGCGGGTTCGAATCCCGTCGTCCGCTCGACGACCGTCGCACGTGACGGCCTGGTCACGGTGGAGTGGCCGAGAGGCGAGGCAACGGCCTGCAAAGCCGTCTACACGGGTTCAAATCCCGTCTCCACCTCGCAACCGCACCACAGCACGACACAACTGCACAGCGGGCCATTGGCGCAGCCTGGTTAGCGCGCTTCCTTGACACGGAAGAGGTCACTGGTTCGAGTCCAGTATGGCCCACCACGTCGCAGCAGGTCAGGGGCCTGATCCCGAAGACGGGGTCGGGTCCCTCGGTCTGACGGTGACTACCAGAGTCACCTTCCGGGCACGTCGGCCCGATCGTCGAGCGCTGCACGTGACGCGCATCCCCGACAGCAGCAACAGCCGGATGGCCCTAGGCGCTGACAGGTGCCGATGCTAGGCAGAAGAAGTGCGGTGACCGCGTCCACGAGGTTCCCACGTCCGGTCACGGCAGATGGTGTCGGAGAGCCAGAGGGATGGGGGTCGTTGTGCGCCAGGACATGCGGTTCGTGCGGACCATGGTGGCGGTGGCGAGCCTGTCACTCGTCCTGGTGGTGTTGTCGGCGACGACGGTGCAGGCGGTACGAGTACCGCACACCCTGTCGCACCGGGCCGCTGCCACGGCCGCGCCGGTGGTCCCCGGGTTTGCGATCGACCACCTGGGTGTGTTGTGGGAAGAGATCGGGCCCGCCAACGACCACGCCAACGGTGCGAGCCATGGAGCGGTGCGTTTCCGGCACGACGGTGTCTGGGGTGCGTGGATACCGCTGATCAAGGATGGTGCGCCAGGCGAGGGTCTGTGGGCCTCGGGCCTGGTCGCCGGTGGCGGAGCGGAGGCGTTCCAGGTGCGGGGCATCCCGGTAGGAGCGGGGTCGCCACGGACGGTGTCGTTCAACACCAGCGACGGCCCCTTGCGCACCACCGGTCTGACAACAGGTGGGGCCGCCGCAGCCGACAACTGCCTGTCGCGAGCAGAGTGGGGGGCCGACGAGTCGCTTCGGTCGCGGGAGGCTCCTGACTTCTTCGACGCCCAGGTCATGACGCTGCATCACACGGCGACAGGCAATGACGACCCAGATCCCGCCGGCACGGTCCGGGCGATCTACGAGTACCACACCGTCGACAACGGTTGGCGCGACATCGGCTACAACTACCTGGTCAGTGAGGACGGCCAGGTGTTCGAAGGGCGCTGGTCCGGAGCCCTGGGTGACACGTGGGATCCCGAAGGGTCCAACCCCGACACCTACTCTGCGGCCTGTGCCGCCGGCGGGACCGGGGCCGACTTCGCCCACCAGTCCACCGCGGCGGACGCACCCGTGGCTCGAGGCGCTCACACCGCGGGGTTCAACACCGGCAACCTGGGCGTCGCCCTGATCGGCAGCTTCAACGACAAGGGACGGTACAAGGGCGAGCCCACTGCGGCCGCCGTGTCTGCAGCCGAGCACCTGTTGGCCGAGCTTGCCGAGCGGCACGGAATCGACCCACAGGGCAGCGTCGACTACGTCAACGACGAGAACGCCGCCACCGTGCAGGCGATCTCTGGGCACCGCGACTACAACGCCACGGAGTGTCCCGGCGATCGTCTCTACGACCTGCTTCCCCAGATCCGATCCAACGTGGCGGCGCTGCTGAGCCCGACCGACTCCCCACCCACCGTGTCCATCACGAGCCCTGCTGACGGGTCGACAGTCAGCGGGACGGTGGCAGTCACCGCGGACGCCAGCGACGACAACGGCGTCACGAACGTCGAGGTCATCGTGGACGGGGCGTCCATCGCCACCGACACCAACGGCTCGGACGGCTGGTCGGTGTCATGGGACAGCGCCTCGGCGCCAGACGGTGTCCGCACGATCTCGGTGACCGCGACCGACAGCGCGAACCAGACGGGTTCGGACTCGGTCAGCGTCTCGGTCGACAACGCGACGAGCACTGGCTCGACGATGCACATCGATGACCTGGACGAGACCAGCACCAGTCAGGGACGCACCTGGACAGCGACCGTCACAGCGTCGGTCGCCGACAGCGACAGGTCCGGAGTCTCCGGTGCGAGCGTGACCGGCACATGGGGCAACGGCGACACCACCGGCTGCACCACGGACACCGTCGGCACCTGCCAGGTAGAGCTGTCAGGCATCACCAAGCGCACCGCCTTCGTGGACTTCAGCGTCACCAACGTGACGCTGGGTGACACGGCCGTCACGTACGACCCCAGCCAGAACACCGATCCCGACGGGGACAGCGACGGCACCACGATCCGCGTCGTCAAGCCGTAGACACGCTGGCGGGCACACCGTCAACCGGCGTGGGCTTCTGCTTGCGATGATCGCCTCGGCCGGGCAGCACTACCGTGGCTCGGCATGTCCGGCACGTACCGCTTCACGGCTGAGCTGTGGGAGTACGAGGGGCCCGCCGCGTGGTTCTTCGTCAGCATCCCGACAGACATCGCCGACGAGATCGCCGACCTGATGGATGGTCGCGCTGGGGGCTTCGGCTCTGTGCGTGTGCACGTGGCTGTCGGTGGCACACGGTGGTCGACGTCGCTGTTCCCTGACAAGCAAGCCGGCACGTATGTGCTTCCCGTCAAGAAGGCCGTGCGGCGCGCTGAAGACCTGCATGAGGGAGCGCTCTGCGCGCTCGAGCTCACTGTCGCGTAGCCATCCGCTCCGGCTCGGCCACAGTGCTCGCGCCACGGACGGCCTACGTCGAGAGCTTGACACCGACACAGGTCAAGCTGATCGGTACGGTGGAGCTCGCCGCCGCCCTGGGTGTCGTGCTCCCGGCCGCGACCGGGATCTTGCCCGTCCTCACTCCCATCGCCGCGGTCGGCATCGTCGCGATCATGGTGGGCGCGATGATCACGCACCTCGTCCGCAAGGAGCCGGCGCTGATCGTCCCGAACATCATCCTGGGCTCCATGGCCGCGTTCGTGGCCTGGCGGCGCTTCGGCGAGTACGCCGTCGGCTGAGCAGCAGCCCGCACCGCACCGTCACGTGGCATCAGACCGGGCCCGATGACCAACGAGATCGTGAGGCGAGCGACGCCGCGCCCGGCGTGAGTTGACTAGGGTCTCGATGGTGGAGATCTGGCCGGGGGTCCCGTACCCCCTGGGCGCAACGTATGACGGTGAAGGCACCAACTTCGCGCTCTTCAGCGAGGTCGCCGAGGCTGTCGAGCTGTGCCTGTTCGACGACGCAGGCGTGGAGACACGCATCCCGCTCAGCGAGCGCGAGGCGTTCGTGTGGCACGGCTACGCCCCGCGCGTGCAGCCTGGCCAGCGCTACGGCTACCGCGTGCACGGGCCCTACGATCCCGATCACGGCCTGCGCTGCAACCCCACCAAGCTGCTGCTCGACCCGTACGCCAAGGCCATCGAGGGCCAGCCCGACTGGGACGAGGCGCTGTACGGGTATCGGTTCGAGGAGAAGTCCGAGCGCAACGACCTCGACTCAGCCGAGCACGCCATGATGTCGGTGGTCGTCAACCCCTTCTTCGACTGGGGCCACGACCACCTGCTCAACACCCCCTACCACGAGACGGTCATCTACGAGGCCCACGTGGTCGGCCTCACGATGACCCATCCGGACGTGCCGGACGACCTTCGCGGCACCTACGCCGCCATTGGGCACCCGGCGATCGTCGAGCACCTGTCCAGCCTGGGCGTCACCGCGATCGAGCTGATGCCCGTCCACCAGTTCGTGCAGGACAACTACCTCTCCGAGCAGGGGCTACGCAACTACTGGGGCTACAACACGATTGGGTTCTTCGCCCCGCACAACGAGTACTCCGCGGCTGGTGAGCGCGGCGAGCAGGTGCCGGAGTTCAAGTCGATGGTCAAGGCCTTGCACAAGGCCGGCATCGAGGTCATCCTCGACGTCGTCTACAACCACACCGCCGAGGGCAACCACCTCGGGCCCCAGC
>Ga0316197_10000868_pt1 | contig 21316 bp, 15 predicted proteins | sample OudBiesiAoxic_MG_FD_204939 | JGI IMG/M metagenome (GOLD analysis project Ga0316197, IMG submission 204939) | Coastal sediment microbial communities from Oude Bieten Haven, Netherlands - site A oxic | ecosystem: Environmental > Aquatic > Marine > Coastal > Sediment | place: Netherlands... | reverse complement strand
CCCGGGCCTTAGCGGTAACTGGTGGGGTGGCTTGTCACGTTCCGGTGAGGGTTTCCTGATAGATGTTGCCATCAATTTCAATGATGACACTGTCATCGTTGTGTCGTTTTATACCTATGACAGCGCTGGTAACCAGGTCTGGTTGATTGGAAACGCTACAATCAATGGCAACACGGCGGAAATTGCCATGTTAATGCCTGAAGGAGCCAAATGGGGTGCGGACTACAACCCCGATGATAGTGACGAAATTCCCTGGGGGACGGGAACTTTCACATTCACATCCTGTGGCGCAGGTCATATCGCCCTTGTGCCGAATGAGGTGATGCTAAACAACGGTTTCACGAGCCTCGAATACGACATCAACCGGGATATACTCATGCCCGGAATTGAATGTCCAACGCCAAGCAAATAGATGGCTGAAATACTACAGCCCGGTTTATTTAAACCGGGCTGTAGCTTCAGCGTTTTCCTTTCCGGCGGGTGGCGTTTTCATCGAAAAGAATCAGCCTGTGTATCCAACCTGTTTTGGCCCTGTCCTGAGCGATACTGTATTGACTGACCCGGAATGCATTGGGTGCACCTTCTATATCGCTAACAAATCCAATAGGTAGAAATGTACAATTGATGTGAGCACTGTGCTGTTTCTGTAAGCCACAGCAGTCGCAAGAGGACGTCCAAGTGAAAATAATGAATATTCTGATGATTGCGATAGTGGCGCTTTTGAGTATTGCCGCTGGTTTGGCCAAAGTCATGCAAGCACCGCAGGAGGTGGAGTTCTTACAATCATTTGGTTTAAGCAGTGTCCTGATTGTTGCATTTGGCCTGGTTCAGGTTTCGGGAGGTGTTTTGCTTGTTCCACAAAAAACAAGACTGCCGGGTGCGGTGTTGGCCGCACTGGCACTTGTTGTATCAACAATTTTGATTTTTGTTGGAGGCAACTTGGTCTTTGGTTTGGTTTCAATGCTACCAGTTGCACTGGCATGCGTAATTATTTACCAATGTGTAAGAGTCAAACCTGACAAATAATTAAATACGGGCACCAGCGACAATGTTTTTTTGAAGCGGTTAGGCCCGAAGTTGTTATACGCCTACCCGTCTAAAGTACCCTTCTCAGCAGCGCACGACCGATAAACCGGGCTTTGTTTCCTATCGTAAAACGTTCCAGGTTGGTCTTGACGATACCTTTCGTGAACCGGGTGCGTTTGGAGTAATCAATTCGCACATCCACGATGACTGGCTTGTGTTGTGCCGCATATTCAAGTGCTCTTTTAATGCCACCCGCACAGGATGCATTGTCATCTATCTCGATGAATTCACAACCGGTTGCAAGGGCAACCCCCATTAGTTTGACATCATGCAGAACAGTGCAGGTTTTGCGGTTGTAAGGAATTTCCTGTGCCTGGGATATCTGCGATAACTCACCATCGTTAAACACGAAGAAGACACCGCCAAGTTCCTGTGATGCGGCGGTCAGGGTTTCCATGCAGGTCATCAGGAATGCACCGTCACCGATGATCCCCACCACCTGTTTATCCGGGTTCACCAGCTTGACCGCGGTTACCGCCGGTGTGCAATAACCCATGCAGTTGAAGTCGGTGGGAGATATGAACCCGCGTGCTTTGTAGATCGGCATCAGTTCCGCTGTCAGGAAAGTGTGGTTACCATCATCGGCGACCACGATCGCATCATCATCGAGTTGTTTGCGTAGCTCCGAGAAAAACCGGGCCGGGTTAACACGATCATTACTGTCGTGTTTAAACCACTCATCCAAATAGGCTTTTTTGTCATTCCTTATGGCAGTTTTCAGCGCCTCACTGCCGGGTTTTGGTTTGCCTAATTCCTTAAGGCAGTTGAATAACTCTGCCAACACGGCCTTGGCATCACCCTCGATGGCGATGGACGCCGGGTAATTGGCATTGAAGACTGCCTTGTTAATATCGATATGGATCAGGTTCTTCGGTGGGCTAACCCCGTAGCTGGCGGTTGCGATCTCACCGAAACGGTTTCCCACGGCCAGCAGACCATCGCATTTTTTAAAGGCATTCTCAGCAGCGGGTACCGCCGCGGGGCCAATACCCATACCGGTGTGCAGCGGGTGATTGGCGGGAAATGAACTCAGGCCCTGTAACGTTGTTGCCACTGGCGCTCCGAGGAACTCGGCAATATTGATGGCTTCCTCACTGGCATCCACCGCACCCCATCCTAAAAACAGACCCGGTGAGACCGCGTCATACAGTGCTTGTGCAGCCTTTTGGATGGCTGCGAAGTCAAGAGGCTGTTCAGTGCTTGTCTCAACGAAAGGCGGGGCTTCTGAGACCTCACCCGGAAACAATTGCAAATTGACCGGTATCTCGACGAACACGGGGCCGGGTTCGCCGTGGATAGCGATTTGATAGGCCTCGTAAATAGCGGGGATAATCTGTTCGTGCGATTCAGCCTTAAAGGTCTTTTTGGTGATGGGAGCGAGCAGGGCGTGCTGGTCCATTTCATGTAATTGATAGGTTTTACCGCTTTCAGTATGTATACCGCCGGAAATCACCAGCATCGGAATGCCGTCGAGGAATGCTTCACCAATACCACTGGCGGCATGGGTGACCCCGGCTGCCGGCACGATAAGCAATGTGCCTATGTGATCCGAGGTCCGACTGATGGCATCTGCCATGAACGCACCGCCGCCTTCATGGGTAACAAGAACCGGTTGGATAGACTCTGATTTATTCAGTTCGTCATATATCTCGGTCGTGTGAACCCCGGGAATACCAAACGTATACCTGACACCAATTTGCTCCAGAGCGAAGCGTACCAACCAAGCGCCTGTTTTTTTCATGATGTTCTCTTTTTGGGTAATGATCCGGTTAATTAAGGGGTTAAGGCTTGGCCGGTAATGGATCGCACGGCCATGCGGGCATTCAGAATGCAATTGGATATAAAGGTACCCTCGAGTGATTTTAGCCCATTGATACCACCGCCGCCGAAACCGGCAGCCTCACCCGCGGCATACAGGCCGGGAATCGGCTCACCGCTATTTGAAAGCACGCGGCTTTGCAGATCAGTCTGTATGCCGCCCATGCTCTTGCGGCTGACGATGAACTCTCTGAAAGCGACCAGGGGCATGGACTTCTTATCAAGAATCTTAGCAAATTTGCAGGTCCTCGAGCGGTCACCGCGCCAGTGTCTGACCTGGGCAATACGTCGCAACTGGTCATCGTTGTGAAACTCTCTGCCAAGATCAATCTGCGCGTCGTAGTGCCGGATCGATTGTTTAACGTTTTCAAGCTCAACGGTACCCTTACCGGACGTTTGACTGCTTGAGTTGGCCCTATTCATCTCATCCACCAGCTCTTCGAGGCTGTGTGCTGTAACAACGTCCTCGCATTCATCGACGAGGTATTGCAGCAAACTGTGGTTACCCAGGAATATATCCCTGGCCAGTTGTATGATTTTGCGGTCGCGAAAGGCGGTATTGCTCTCAGCACCCGATACCGCGACCTCTTTCAAGGCGATCTTCCAGTTCATGACCTGCCAGCTATAGCCATATGTGTCCATGGAGATGCGTTTGCAGATATTGTGGGTATCAAAACCCGTCACGAGCGGAGCAGGGCCAAAACGTGTTCCGGTCGCATCCAGCCAAAGTGCCGATTTTGGTGGTATCAGGCTTAGACCTTCCCGGGGCATTTGCGGCGCAGGGTGATGAATGCCCGCAGCATAGTTCCACATCTGGTGCAGGTTTGTGACCTTGCCATCTATTTCTTCAACGGCATCGTGGATGCGGCCATCTGCAAATTTGTGCGCACCGTTCAGAATGTGCTCCGGCGGTTGGCCCCATGATTGGTCCCACTCCTGTTTTACGCGGTCGATATCACCATTGATGCCGCCACTTGCTACCAGTACGGTTGCGGCTTCTACCTCAAAAGCCCTTCCGGTTTTCTCATGGAACCCTTGAACGCCACACACCGATTGATTGCTTGTTACTAGTGATTCAACATTATGATCAAATAGATAAGTGATATTACTAGAATTAACATGACTTATGAGTTCATTGATTAGCGTGCGCATAAGGTGGTGTCCGGTACCCCAGATGATGTGGTAACGGGGTAGCGAATTGCCATCACCAGACTCACCTCTTTCCACCCAGTGTGGAATAGGGAAGAACCGTATTCCCCTGGGCCGGAGCCAGTTGTATATGTCATCAACACTGCGGTTGACATAAAGCTCTGCCCATTGTCGTGGCCAGTGGTCGTGTTCTGAGAATTGGGCGCTGGAGAGCCAGTCCCTGAGTGCGATCTCGGGACTGTCATTTATCCGGTTCAGCCGCTGTACAGGGGTATTGATCAGAGTCATTCCACCCAGGGATTTCACTGCCAGGCCACCAAAGTTCTGTTCGGAATCGCGGTCAATGATGGCGATACGCAGTCCCTTGTCGAGTAATTCGATCGCTGCGCTAATACCGGCAAGTCCGCCACCGATAATGGCTACATCAAAGCTTGGTTTTTCAGCCACTCGTGGTATCCCTTAAGATCAAAATTGATCATAATATAGCAACGTTTAAACACATTAATAGCACATAAGGATTGTATCCGATGAGCGACTATCAATTCCCCTACAAAGATGCCTCGTTTTTAATCAACCATCTGCTGGATTTTGACCGGGCCTGCCAGGATGCCGGATTGGAGGATGTGAACAGCGAGCTGGCAGATGCCATTCTGGAAGAGGCAGGGCGCCTCGGCAGTGAGGTTTTTGCGCCGCTGAATGAGGTTGGTGATAAGTCAGGTGCCAGACTGGAGGAAGACGGCGTACACGAAACCCCGGGTTTTGCAGAGGCTTACCGCCAGTATGCTGAAAACGGCTGGGCCGCGCTCACAGCGGATGAAGAATATGGTGGGCAGGGAATGCCCAGAGTGCTGGGAGCGGCCACAACTGAAATCTGGTACTCCTCCTGCACCTCCTTATCCCTGTGTCCCCTGTTGACGACCGGAGCCGTCGAGGCCATCGCAAAGCATGGTACGGACGAACTGAAAGACACCTATCTGCCAAAACTGATCAGTGGTGAGTGGACCGGTTCCATGTGCCTGACAGAATCTGCCGCGGGTTCTGATCTTGCGGCTGTGGCTTGCAAAGCCGTTCCTGAAGCGGATCACTACCTGGTCAGCGGTCAGAAAATTTATATCACATGGGGTGATCACCAGATGACGGAGAACATTATCCACCTGGTATTGGCCCGGCTACCGGATGCACCCGCAGGTGTCAGGGGTATATCCCTGTTCCTGGTTCCGAAGTTCCTGCTGGATGAAAATGGTCAGCCGGATAAGCGCAACGATGCCTTCTGCGTGGGTATCGAACACAAACTGGGTATTCACGGTAGTCCGACCTGTACCCTGAGCTTCGGTGACAATGGCGGGGCCGTTGGTTACATGGTGGGCAAACCCAACCAGGGTTTGATGGCCATGTTCACGATGATGAACGAGGCCCGTCAGGGCGTCGGTATACAGGGTCTGGGGGTTGCTGTGCGTTCTTACCAGCAGGCTGTTCCTTTTGCCATGGAGCGCCTCCAGGGGACACGTTCAGATGGCACCCGTTTTCCGATTATTGAGTTTCCGGATGTACGGCGCATGTTGATGGTGATGAAGTCGGCTACCGAGGCCATGCGTGGCCTGGCCTATATTGCGGCAGCGGAAACCGATCTGGAGCATAACGCGACCGATCCGGAGAAAGCGCGGAAACATGCCTCACGCGTTGGTCTGTACACACCCATTGTTAAGGGTTGGCTGACGGAACTGTCGCAGGAGATTACCTACCTTGGCACCCAGGTTCATGGTGGTATGGGATATATCGAGGAAACCGGCAGCGCCCAGTTTTACCGGGATGCGCGCATCATGACCATTTATGAGGGGACAACGGGTATTCAGGCCCTGGACCTGGCAGGCCGTAAAACTCTCGGGGACAAGGGTGAAGCACTTGGGGAACTGCTTGATGAGATGCAGGCAACTGCCGAAGACATGTCCGGAGCAGAGGGTTTGTCCAGCATGGCTGATTCCTTGAAAAAATCTGTGTTGGCAGGTGTCGAGACAAGGGCATGGCTGCTCAAGCATGGTTCGGATGATCGGAATGCAGCAGGTGGTGCCAGTGTAAATTTCATGATGCTAATGGGATATCTCTGTGGCGGTTGGATCATGGGCAAATCGGCGCTCAAAGCAACTCAGATGCTGACTGCAAGTGGTGCGGATGAACCCTTTTTGAAAGCCAAGCTGATTACGGCGCAATTTTATTTTGAACACCTCTTGCCCCGCACCGATGCTTACCTTGCAACGGTCATATCAGGTAGCGAAAGTATGATGGCGTTGGATGCGGAGCAGTTCTGAGTTTGGCTCCATTTAAACTGGCGCGTCAGCAGGCATTCCTGGTGGCAGGCAATGACTGATGAATGGCTGGCGCGTTGGGAGAGCGGTCAAACCGGCTGGCATGAGGCTGATGGTAACACTGCTCTCCGGAAATTCTGGCCCCGGCTAAGCACTGGCAGTCGAGTGCTGGTGCCACTGTGCGGCAAGTCGCCCGACCTGTTGTGGCTTGCCCGGCAAGGTCTTGAAGTCACTGGTGTAGAACTTTCGGAAGTAGCGGCAAGGGCCTTTTTTGCCGAAACGGGTTTACCTTTTGAAATCATGTCGAGAGGCCGGTTATTGTACTTTCAATGTCTGGAACAGGCTGTGACCATTGTTTGCGGCGACTATTTTCAGTTTTCTGACGATCCATTTGATGGCTTGTATGATCGCGCCGCATTGGTTGCCCTGCCACAGGCGCTTCGCCCCGATTACGTGGCACACACCAAAACACTGTTAAAACCGGATGCTGCGCAATTGCTGATTACGCTTGAATACGATCAGTCAAAGGCAAATGGACCACCATATTCCGTCTTGCCCGGTGAAGTGAGTGCCTACTGGCCAGGATTAAAAAGTGCAGGCGACTTAAGCGCATTGAACAATATGCCGCCAAAATTTCGGGATGCCGGTATCAATGAATTTGTCGAGGCCGTGTGGGTGACAGACGTTAAACGTGTGCCGCGACCATGACGCGTTTGTGGTAACGCAATTGTTCATAGGCGTCCTCAGGTGGCTCGAGCACGGTCGCACTTGAAAACCCGACTTTTTCCAAAATCCACATCAGGGCGTCAAGACTGGGTACCAGGCTGATTCCGGTCACACTGGCCTCAGGTCCGTGGGTGTCATCCACTTCATCGATGATGCCAAAACTGCCTTTCAAAGGCCGTACATACTGGTAACTGCCGTAATCCACAAAACCGGTCATGCCAGGAACGATCTGGGTCTCGATGATACAGAGGTTCTTACACATACTGCGGCACACACGCAGGGCTCCGACAGGGTTTTCCAGGTGATAGAGCAGACCAAGCATCAACACCACGTCAAATTGGCCCACCTGATCCGGGCTTTGTACATGAATGTCTCCCTGCAAAAAGGAGAGTTGATCCATTTCATAGATGTTTGAGATTAAGGTCGCGTCATCTACATGGGATTGACGGGCGTCGATCCCCAGTACGGGAGAGAACCCGGCACGTACCATGTTGACCGAGAACCACCCCTGGTGGGATGCCAGGTCCAGCGCAGATAAACCGGCCTTATCGGCTCCGAGGTTTCTGTCCAGGTAGGATTGAAGCATGCGCCAGCGTGTATCGTGGATCACATGTATATCAGCATCGTGATAGGTAGCCGTTGAGCTGCCATCAGGCAGGTCATAGGAGTAAAACCACTCCCTGGAATGTGCCTGTTCGATCAATGTGGACATTGGAAACTCCGGAATGATATGAGCGTTGGGATTATGCCACTAGCCATCATTCAGAACTAGCATGAGAGCTTGAAGCAGTGTTTTTTCTTTTCTAAAGGCATGCTGGTTAGGACCTGACCAATCCAGAGTGCTCAAGCCTGTCGTCACGAGCACTTATGAAATTTGTCACCGTGAACCTCCTTGAAGTGGTCTGTTTTTGAGGTAAATCCACAAACCCAGTGCCACTAACAGGAATACAAACTGACCGGTCACGAAATCAATCCAGTGGGTACTCAACAGGGGAACGGCAATACTTGCTACAACGGCATTGATAACCGATTGCAGAAATCCCTGCATCGAAGCCGCCGTACCCCGGTGGGTGGGCAGGCAATCCAGTGCCAAAACGGTGATTGCGGGCATCATCACGGCAAGGCCGATCACATAGAGCACCAATGGACCCACCAGGGTAATTATTCCTGCCGGAAATAAGTTGACCGTGGCGAGGTTGAGCGCGGTGGCTGCCATCATGACCAGCAAGCCGGCGGAAATTGTTCGTTGCGCGGGCCAACGATGAGCCAACCGGCCCGAGATGAAAGCACCCAGCATCAGGCCGGCAACAATGGGAATAAACAACCAGCCAAAGTCATCGCTGCCCAGACCGAGGAAATCATAGATTACTGTGGGTGCACCAGCTATATAAAGAAACAGACCACCGAAAGACAACGACAGGCATAGAACTAAAGCAGGGAAGCGTCTGTGCAGGATGGCAGCAATATAAACATGCATCACAGTCACCGGATGTATCGATCGGCGCTGTTGGGTGTGCAAAGTTTCTTTGACAAGAAAACCCATCAGAACCAACAGGCCGCCAAACAGGCTCAGAAACCAGAAAACGCTGCGCCAGCCAAATTGATCATGCAGCCAACCACCCAATACCGGTGCCAGCGCGGGTGCCAGTGCAAATAACATCATGACCTGCGACATTGCCCGGTGTGCCGACTCGGCATCGTGCGCATCACGGATCATCGCACGGCCGGCAATAAAGCCCCCGCTGGCAGCCAGACCCTGGACCACGCGCAATAGCATGAAGGTTTCGGCACTATTTGCGAGAGCACAGCCAACAGAACCCAGGGTATACAGGGCCATACTGACCAGTATTACCAGGCGGCGCCCGTAACGATCGGCTAACGGGCCCCAGAACAGGGTCGAAACAGCAAATGCCAACAGGTAAACCGCCAGGCTTTGTGAAAGCGCCGCGCGGCTAATTGCGAATTCCAGTTCAATATCCGGAAATGACGGGAGATAGGCATCAATGCTGAATGGACCGATCATCGCCAATAGCGCGGCAATGACGGTCAGGTGCCGGGAACCTTTATCAGTCAGGCTGGTGCCTTGGCTTGTCATCCGGGTAATTCATCCCTCTTTCACATGGTGACAGACAGGCACAGTTAGCCTGCCGGATGAGACGCTACCGCTTATTCGCCGGGCAGTTGAATAACCACGGGCCCGTTAAGCGCATCAAGCACTTTCTGGTCGCGGCTATAAACGTCCTTGTAAAAGCGAACTTCGCCATCCGATCCAATACTGGCAGTGATGTAAAGGATAATGACCGGGACTTTGGGTTTCAGGTGAATCCTTTGGGTATCACGTGAAGCCAGTATTGCATCCAATTGTGCGCGGTTGTAATTCACGGGATCGTTCAAGACCAGTTCAGCGAGAACGAACGGGTCTTGAACGCGGATACAACCGGATGAAAAGTTTCTTTCAGTTTGCGAGAAAAGTTCACGGTGCGGTGTGTCATGCAGAAACACAAAATGCTCGTTTGGAAAGATGAACTTGACGGTGCCGAGTGAATTATGAGGCCCTGGTGTCTGCCGGAATGTATAGGGTGCACTTCGCTGGTGCTTTGTCCAATCAACGGTTGACGGGTCAATGATGTTGCCTTTTTGGTCGATCACCTGGATGTTTTTCGACGCAAGGTAATTCGGGTCTTTCCTGATTGCAGGTAATGTGTCGTTCCTTAAGATGCCAGGGGGAATTGTCCAGGTTGGGTTAAACTCGAGGTAGGCAATATCCCCTCTGAAGACGGGTGTTTTACGATAGTTTTTGCCCACCATTACACGTGTTTCCCACTTGGCTTCACCGCCTTTGAAAAAGATGGCTCTGAAACCTGCAATATTGACAACTACCATGTTATCGACGGCTTCTTCTGTTACCCACCGCAAACGCTCGAGTGAGAGACGAATCTGATCGATGCGATGTTCAACGGGTATATTCATCGCAGTAATGGTTTGCATACCGGCGACCCCATCTGCATCAAGTTGATGACGTATCTGAAAAGCCTTCACAGCTTCCTTGAGATTGGAGTCGTAGGATGAAGAGTCTGCATTTGGGTCGATTGCAATATGACCAGTTGTCGCCAGCCTTTTTCGTACAAGCACCACGCGCGGGTCATTGTCACCGGGGTGGAGCGTCGGACCATCCGGTATGGTAGGCCATCCGCCATTGGCCGCGATGTCGCGATAGAATTTCATTTTGCCCTGCAGTTGCTTGTAAACCGGACCTGTGGGCGCAATTTTTTCGACAAAATCGATCAATGATGAGGACTCAAATGCCTGTTCAAGCGTTTTGGAGGGTGCCTGTTGATGGAAAAGCTGCCTTCTGAAGTTTATGTTCGGGTCCATCGCACTTGCTTTTACCTTTCCAAAACGGCGGTGGTAACCATACCGGAACAGGCTTTCTGTCAACAAAATATCAGCTTCAGCTTCTATCTCGGCAGAAGGCCGTTCCTGACGCAGCTTAAGTACTTGATTGAGTATCTCAATGTTGTAATCCGATGGCTTCAGTCCATGATCTGAAGCGCCGTTTATGAGTAGCATCAGTTCCTCGATTTTGTCTGGATCGGTCCAGTAAGGCGCGAACGCATGGTCTTCATAGGCATCAAGGATAAGACCCTCCGTCAGAATCTCGACACCCCGGATAGCAAGGCTATCGGTTCCGAGCAACTGCTCAATGTCCTGCTGGGTCTTTGAGGCATTGCCCGTGTCGCTCGCTTGCAGTCCGGTTGATCCGGAAAGTAACAAGAAAATGATCAACAGACCGTGTAGCTGCTTTTTGAAGTTCATAGAAATTTCCTGAGATTTGAAATTAAAACCCGCACCCTGGTTAACTGATTTTACCAATACCGCACTCTGCCTGTGTCGACATGTACGAAATTCGATCTTGCGTAATAACCCACCCCACCCAGTTTAAGGCTCCTGGCGTTATCACGCAGTTCTTCAAGCTCCATTCCCCTGAGCCGTACATCAATCGCAGTTCCCAGCAGGTGCTGACTGCGCCTGGCGACTCCCGAGCTTTTGCTACGCAGCATCGCGTTGGTTTCGGGTGACCGGTAAGCCGAGATTACCTCCCAGGTACTGGCTGACCCGTTGACCTGTTGTAGTTGCCAGAGGATGTCCATCAATTGTGGGTCAAAATCGTGCTCTTTTCCATCGCGCCAGTCGGCGAGAAAGACCTTGAGTTGATCAAAGGCACCGGTATCATATTCACCCTGTCTGAAATAGACAACATGGAGGGAGTCACCGGTGTGGGTGTGATAAAACTTTAACGTCCTTTCCCCGCCGGTATTACCGGAAAGCGTGCTCACAGCAGTCATGCTGCAAAGTAAAAGGATGGTTTTCAGTAGCGATTTCATGCATGAGTTCCGTCTGCAATTCCAGCATGCTTTGAAGGCGGGAATGTAGGTTGGTTCAATCCATCCATCATACAGACGTGCAGCGGGGATATTAAAACCCCGCTACGTGCCTTTTTGCAGTTAACGCCTTTGACGGATCAAACGATCTCTGGTTGCAAAGGTTTTTCACATTTTCGCGGTGCGGCCTGCATGAAGCAGCCGTGGCTCTTAATCTCCTCGAGTCGGCAACTCCAGTAAAGCTGGCCATTGTATACGGTCATGTCCGGGCAGCCGTCGCACATGTTTGCACGGCCATCTGCCATCAGGTCTACCGGTTGAATGATAGTGAAAGTTTGCATATGCAGCTTGTCGCGAATGGAAGCATCATCCTGGCTCATGGCGCGGATGTATTCTTTACCGATTTTCCGCATACCGCCATCGACCAGGGAAAACAACGCGGTCGTGGATTTGCCTCTTTGCAGTAGCTTTGGTGTGGAATAACTCAGCCAGGTGCCCTTGAACAAGTGGTGGCCCATCTGCAGGTATTCCATGTATTTCGGGCTGACGTAACCAAACCCGCGTTTTAGATTGGCCATGCGGGCACCAATCAGCCACTTGGTTGAGTTTGGGTCAACCGTACCGCCGAGGTAGGCGCTGGGTTCGAAATCGGGATCAACCTCACGAATTTTTGCAACGACATGCCGGGCCTCAATGAGGCTGTCACCACCCCAGGGGGTTTCTTCATAATTATCATACTCGGTGACGTTTTCACCGTTGGCATAGAAGTCGAATTCACCGGTGAGGCTCGGGCTGCGGAATAATATGAATACCACGGTATGTACGATATCGGGGTATTGCAGCGCCCATTCCATCGTTTCCTTGACCTGGTCCAGCGTGTTAACGCTGACCGTCTGGTTAAACGAACAGGTCAACCCGCCTGCCTCCGCGACCATCCTTGCGAATTTGGTACGTAACTCGTTATGCCCAGCCTCTGTGACGGCTTCCGAGTCCTTCCTGATCTGGGTGGTGTCAATATGAAAAGTGAAGCCCGACGCACCTGCTTCCTTGAGTTTCATTAATAATTTTTTGCCCAGGGCCAGTCCATTGGTGTTAATGATCGGTTTCCAGCCACCCTCGCGCACCATGCGGACTATTTCAACGATTTCAGGGTGCATCAGCGGGTCACCACCGGCCAGGCTCATACAGTCGCTTTTGCGCTGGCTTTTGAACACTGCCAGTTCCCCGGCAATTTGCTCCAGTGATTTGTGATTGTCAATATGCGGACGGTAGCAGCCCTCACAGGTCAGGTTGCAGGCATCGGTCACCTCCAGCCAGGAGATACCATTGTCATTGAGTGTCCATGGAAGCCGGTAGTATTTTTGTGGATTGAGTGCGGGTGCCTCCGGCATCGGGTCTTTGCCCTTGGCGTGTATTTCGGATTGCGTTTCCATTGCTACTGCATTCATGTGTCTAACCTCTTTCTTTAATCCCGAAGGAATTTGCCGGCTAAAAAACCGGCCTGGTCGCCCATGTCTGATACTCGGTTTGTTTATAGTTATAACCGGTGTGAGATTATGGTTTAAATGAGCTTGGATACAATGATATAGGTCATGTTTTCTGCAGAGCCCTGAAGCGCATCAGTTAGGGTTATCGTGGATTATTTTGCAATTTTTGCACCGTAACTGACATAAATCACCATGCATAAATCGAATTCCGTTTATCGTCTACCACTGCAAATTTCTGTCATTTTGTATTGAACTAATTAGTGAATGGAGACCAAGCATGACTTCCAATAAAAAACCACAAAAATACGTTTACCTGTTCGGAGAAGTTGAAGAGGTACTGGCCCGATATGATGGAGATTGGGAGGCCATGCGCGGATTGCTGGGTGGCAAGGGCGTCAACCTGTTTGATGCCACCAGCCTGGGTATCCCGGTACCGCCGGGTTTTACAGTAACCACCGAGGGTTGTAATGATTACCTGGCGGCCAATGAGAAATTTCCAAAGGGTTTGTGGGACCAGGCATTGCTAGCCACAACCGAACTGGAGAAAATTACCGGGAAGAGCTTTGGAAATCCAAAGAACCCTTTGCTGGTGTCCTGTCGCTCCGGCGCCAAATTTTCAATGCCGGGTATGATGGATACCATCCTTAATATCGGTATGAATGACGAAATTGCAGAAAGCCTGGCCAAGCTGACCAAGCGGCCCCGCTTTGCATATGACCTGTATCGTCGACTCGTGCAGATGTTTGGCGGTGTTGTGATGGGCGTTCCCGACGAGGTTTTTGAAGCAGTGCTGACCGCTCAACGCAGGGAATCCCAGGTTGAAGCGGATGCCGGCCTCGATGCGGATGCATGGAAGGCTGTTACGAAGAGATTCAGGGAGATCATCCGCACCTATACCGGCAGAGAGTTTCCGACTGACCCCTATGAGCAATTACAGCAGGCAACCGAGGCTGTATTTAAATCCTGGAACGGAAAACGTGCGTTTGATTATCGTAATGCTGCCGGTATTGAACATGATCTGGGTACGGCTGTGAATATCCAGACCATGGTTTTCGGCAACCTGGGTGATGATTCAGCCACCGGTGTATTCATGTCGCGAAATGCAACCAATGGTTCGCCTTCACTTGAGGGCGATTACCTGATCAATGCTCAGGGTGAAGATGTTGTCGCCGGAACACGCACGACTCTGCCCATCAGGCAACTGGCCCGGGATATGCCAAAGATGTATGAGGAGTTGCAGCAAATTGCCCGCCGCTTGGAAAAACACCACCGCAATATGCAGGATATGGAGTTTACCATTGAGCAGGGTAAGCTCTGGTTACTGCAGACCCGCGACGGTAAGCGCACTGCACAAGCGGAAGTACGTATCGCGGTCGACATGGTCGAGGAAGGCCTGATAACCATCGCAGAGGCCGTTTCACGCGTGAAAACAGACCAGGTTGACTTCTTTCTGCATCCGCAGTTGCAGGCAGAGGCACTCAAAAAAGTACAACCCATCGCCAAGGGGCTAAATGTCTCGCCGGGCGCTGCGGTGGGCATCATCGCATTTGACCCGGGTCTTGCCGAGCGTTGGGCAAAAGAGGACGGCAGAAATGTCATTCTGGTCAGACCGGAAACCAGACCGGATGATGTTCATGGCATGCTGGCGGCAAAGGGTGTGGTCACCTGTAAGGGTGGACGTACCAGTCATGCGGCACTGGTCGCACGTCAGTTTGGCAAACCTGCAGTTGTGGGTGTCAGTAACATCGAAATTGACCTGGATAACCACGAGATGCTGGTAGGTGAAGACATGGTCATCAAGGAAGGTGACTACCTTTCCATCGATGGTAACACGGGTTTGATTTATGGCAGTAAGCTGCCGACCCAGGTGCCTGATTTCAATGACCCCTACCTGATCAAGATACTTTCGTGGGCTGATGACATACGTAAGATCGGGGTACGTGCAAACTCGGATTATCCCGAAGATGCCCAACGTGCCCGCCAATATGGCGCAAAGGGTATCGGCCTGTGCCGGACTGAGCATATGTTCTTCCAGGAAGACCGGTTACCGATTATGCAAAAAGTGATCGTGGCCAGTACGCTTTCAGAACGTAATGAGGCCATCAGCAGGTTGCTGCCTATGCAACGTTCTGATTTTGAAGGACTGTTCCGTGCCATGGATGGCTACCCCGTGATCATCCGCCTACTTGACCCGCCATTACATGAGTTCCTGCCTTCGGCCCCGGACCTGATGATGGACCTGACCGATCTCAAGTTGCGTATGCAGCACCTGAACAACCTCAAGGATCTGGACCGTACGCTGGAAGAGATCGAGGAGAAACGTACATTGCTGGCGCGCGTAACTGCGCTGGAGGAATCCAACCCGATGCTGGGTACAAGGGGTGTGCGTTTGGGTATCACCATCCCCGGTCTTTACACAATGCAGGTGCAGGCTATTTTTGAAGCGGCGTGCCGTTGTGCTGCAGATGGTGTTGATGTGCGACCGGAGGTGATGATACCGCTGGTGTCTCACGAAAGTGAGTTCAACCTGATGCGCACAACCCTTGAAAAGAGAGCGGTCAAGGTGATGGAGGAATATGGTGCAAAAATACCCTACCTTATCGGCACCATGATCGAAATCCCAAGAGCGGCGTTGACCGCGGCCAAAATTGCCGAGTCTGCCGAGTTCTTCTCATTCGGAACCAATGACCTGACCCAGACGACCTATGGCATCTCACGTGATGATGCTGAATCGGGATTCCTGGTTCAGTATCTTCAGGATGGCCTGCTCAAAGATAATCCATTCGCCAGTATTGATCCTGATGGCGTCGGTCGCCTGATGAAGATTGCCACAGAGGAGGGACGCTCTGTCCGTAAAGACCTGGAAATCGGTGTCTGCGGTGAGCATGGTGGTGACCCCAAGAGTATTCATCTGTGCCACAAACTGGGCGTGGATTATGTTTCCTGTTCACCGTTCCGTGTACCGATCGCCCGGTTGGCGGCAGCCCATGCAGCGCTGGAAGATAGTGAGTAAAAACCAGACTGGTATAATTTGAAATGACAATCAGGCGGCGGCACTATTATGGTGTTTGCCGCCTGAATGTTGCTTGAGGTGAGCTTTAATATCAAAGAAGACTTTAAACGCGATCATTATCAATAATACCGGTACCGGACTGCCGAGCATCATGGTCAGGCCGCCACCGAAAATCAATACCACCTGCATAAATATAATCCGGCTATAGGGTTCGGACATCTGATCTTTGACCGTTCTCCCCTGGTACTCGCGGCGGGCCAGAAAATTCGCGTAAAAGGAATATGCGTGGCTGAGAAACAATGCGGCCAGGGCAGGCCATAAACTGGAAAAAAGCAGGGCAACCTCTGCGAGATCACCGCCGCTTGTTTCTTGTGTATCCACGCCTTCAATGAAAATCGTATATATAAACAGGAAGTGGACCGCCATAAACCCACCGAAATGTGCGGTAAAGAATGGTCCGGCAAAAAGCGCAGCCCAACGGTCGATCACGATGATCTTGCAAATGTTGAAAAAGCCGATCACGGCGCTTTCAGCCCAGTAGAGCAACATTACATCGCTTAGCTTCCAATCCAGGAATACACTGCCGGCGACAGGGACCAGGTTAGCAATGATTAAAACCAGTGTCGTCGGTGATGTCAGTAAAAGGGGTGTGCTGTTGATTGTTGAGGCTGCGACAGACATATCGGGAGCCACCTCCTCATCCGGTTTCCACTTTTCAGCTATTTCCTCTTCAAACGCATCACCATGGCGTATCTGTGCTCCAGTCGCGAATTCCAACCGGTCTCTCAGTTCCGCCAGTTCATCAGCGCCAATATTTGAGCCGAAAGAAACCGTGTTGGCACCATAGTCAAATGTCAGGTGCGAACCACGCCAGGACTTGCCGGACTTTTTGGGTGGCTGCTCAAAGCGCAAGTTCCGCATTTTTGATACATCGTAGCGTGCAGTGACACCCACAAAGGACATTCCCAGGAAGATTTCAACCATACCGGGACCGGCTTTGAGAGTTTCCCTGCCTGATATCAGCACTAAGAGAATTGCGGTCATAATGAGGGGCGCGATTATCCAGCCAAGTAACCAGGCGCTCAAAAATATTGCTGCCACGAGGTCGAAAAGGGAGTCAAAATGGCTCCATTCGGACATGGCCTGTCTGAAGGTGATCACCGCAGGAACGATAAACGCAGCATCAAAAGCTGCCAGTATTGCGATAGCAGTCCATGATCGCCTGAATGGCATGACCCGTCTAAATGCTTCAGTCTCTACGGCCGTATCAAAACCGAATTTGAGACCGGGTTTGAGTCCTTTTCTGATCACTTGCCCTCTTCCCGGTTTAAAAGGTGCCCGGGTAAAGCCCTCCGTCCATCAGGATGTTCTGTGCTGTTATATAGGACGCTTGCTGACTGCAAAGAAAGGCGCAGGTCGCACCGAATTCATCTGGCTCACCGGGACGCCGGGCGCCAATTGTGCCAAACATGTTCTGTTGGAACTCTTCCAGGTCCGTATCCGACTGCATGGCGCCTGCTTCAAGAACCGACCACATGCGATCGGTTGCAATATAGCCGGGTAACAGGTTATTGATCGTGACATTATGTTGTGCCGGTTCCCTGGCTATACCGGAAATGAAGCCGGTCAACCCCGAGCGGGCACCGTTGGAAAGACCGAGTACAGATACCGGCATTTTTACCGCCACACTGGTGATATTGACAATACGACCGAAACGTCTTTCACACATGCCGTCCAGGCATCGCTTAATCATATCAATCGCACTATACATATTGGCATTGATGGCATCGAACCAGTCCTTCTGGTCCCAATTACGAAAGTCTCCCGGTGCGGGACCCCCGGCGTTGTTGATCAATATATCGGGGGCAGGGCAGGCCTCATACAGTGCGGTTCGCCCGTCTTCGGTTGTCACATCTGCAATAACCGCAGTCGCGCTTCCGCCTCCAAACGAGTTGATTTCATCAACAGTTGCCAGTAGCGGGCCATTTGAACGCGCGCAAATCCAGACATCAACACCCTCAGCTGCCAGTGCGAGCGCACAGGCTTTGCCTAGTCCCTTGCTTGAAGCACAGATGATGGCCTTGCGGCCGGCAATTTTCAGATCCATACGATTTATCCTCTTGCGGGTAGCACTCAACGCTGAGTGACGTGGGCAGCCAAATGTGATTGCCGGATTATAGCCAGAAACAGTATCACCGGTAATGGCTCTGCTACATAATAGCCCCATGAGTCACGTGCCGGACCCAATCATATACGAATATGATTTCCAGCCTGAAATCGGTGAGGCCGTTGATATATGTCCCGGTTTGAAATGGTTGCGTTTGCCTTTGCCTTTCATGCTGGGTCATATCAACGTTTGGTTGTTGGAAGATGGTGATGGTTGGGCTATTGTCGACACGGGTATTCATTCGAGCGTAACCCGCAAGACGTGGCAAAATGTGTTCAACGGGCAATTGAGCAGTGCGTCGGTATCAAGGGTCCTGGTGACCCATTTGCACCCTGATCACGTGGGTTGTGCTGGTTGGTTGTGTGAATTGCATGATGTTGAATTGTACATGCCACGTGATGAGTACCTGCTGTGCCGTATCCTGGTGTCCGATACCGGTTTGCCTGCGCCAAAGGAGGGCCGGCGCTTTTATCGGGCTGCCGGCTTCGCTGAAGAGGACATGTCGCGTTACATCGAGATGTTTGGTTCGTTTGGCAAGGTTGTGGCCCAACTTCCGCAGGCCTACCATCGTCTGCATGAGAATCATCCGGTTCACATCGGTGCGCACGAATGGCAGGTTATTACCGGCCACGGTCATTCGCCAGAGCACGCCTGTTTGTACAATCGTGAGCAAAACGTGTTGATTTCCGGAGACCAGATCCTGCCCACCATCTCCCCCAACGTGAGCGTTTATCCTACTGAACCTGCAGCCAACCCCCTGGCGGGATGGTTTGAGTCGCTGCACCGTATGAAAACACTGCTACCGGATGATGTGCTGGTATTGCCGTCACACGGCAAGCCATTTCGCGGTGTAAAGGGACGACTCGATGCATTGATTGAGGAACATGAGGCAGGTTTGGAAAAGCTGAGGGAATTGTGTCGCGAGCCACGAAGGGTGGTTGATGTCTTTCCCGCATTGTTCAAGAGTGAAATTACTGACAGTAACCTGATGATGGCCACCGGCGAAGCCATCGCCCACCTGAATTATCTGCTTTATGCGGGTGAGGTAGCGATTAATACAGACGAGTCCGGCGTCCGTTGGTATCAAGCCCGGTAAAGATTGACTCAGGATATCCATCGAACACGCCGATTTGGCTCTGCAATAAAGGCAAAGATGATGTAAAAGTTACCTCTGAAATGGACAGGCAGAAAATGAAATGAATATACCAGTGTGCCAATCATCCAATAAATCCATATTAACAATACAGGCGAATATCAATTGAAAAACAATGGCTTCATTCAGGGTGTCTGGGGGATATTAATTCGGTGTTGCTTTGATCAACCACTAGTCGTACTCTGCACCTGTTTGGAGTTTCTTGCCTTAAAATATTACACCTGTGGATCACGTCCTTGAGACGGCTGTGGAGTTAACCTGGGTTTATTATGAGATTTGCGGGTATTCAGAGAGTCATCGGGTTTCTTGTATTGGCTTCAAGCCTGATGATGTTGCCACCAATACTGGTATCGCTTTACTACAACGATGGTTCTTACAAGCTTTTTCTGGATAGTGCAGGGTTGTTCCTGGCTGTGGGTTCTCTGATTTATTTTCCAGTCAGACATGAAAGGCGTGAGTTACGTTTACGTGATGGTTTTTTGATTGTTACCTGCAGCTGGTTGGCGGTTATCCTGGTGGGGGCGTTACCTTTCCTGTTACTGACTTCGCCGGATTTATCAATTTGGGATGCTGTGTTTGAATCCGCATCCGGATTCACAACGACGGGCGCGACAATAATCAACAACGTTGACGCATTACCCCGTGCCATCCTTTTTTACCGCATGGAGACACAGTGGCTGGGTGGTATGGGTATCATCGTGTTGGCCGTAGCAATCTTGCCAGCTCTGCGTATCGGTGGCATGCAATTGTACAAGGCAGAGACACCCGGCCCGGTGAAAGATGCCAAGCTCACACCACGTGTCACTGAAACTGCAAAGGCTTTGTGGTTGATCTATGTCGGTATCACAATACTTTGCATCGTTGCCTATGATCTGGGTGGAATGGATCTATTTGATGCCGTCGGGCATGGATTCAGCACGGTAGCCACCGGTGGTTTTTCCACACATAACGAAAGTTTGGCGTACTGGGATAGTCCCGAACTGGAAGCCATAGCCATATTCTTTATGTTCATTGCAGGCATTAACTTCGGCCTGCACTACGTTGCGTGGCACAAGGCCAGCTTGCAACATTACTTCAGGGACAGTGAACTTAAGGCCTACACTTTAATGTTATTTGTTTTTGTGGTTTTAGCGACTTTTGCACTGTATGTAACAAACACCTTTGACAGTGTGGCAACTTCGTTACGTCATGGCGCATTCCATGTTGTTTCTGTGATGTCGACGACTGGGTTTACCACAGACCCTTTTTATACCTGGCCGAGTTTTGTGCCACTGCTCCTTATATTTATCGCGTTCATTGGTGGTTGTGCCGGAAGTACCGCAGGCGGTATGAAGGTCATTCGTGTCACATTGTTACATCGGCAGGCACTGCGGGAACTTCGCCTGTTGGTTCATCCAAATGCCGCTTTGCCGATCAAATATGATGGCCAGACCGTTACGCCACAGCTAATGGCGGCTATCTGGGGTTTCTCTCTTCTTTTTATTGGCAGCTTTGCCATCATGACCATGCTGCTTACCGCCACAGGTCTCGACATGATCACATCCTATTCTGCAGTGGTCGCCTGTATCAGCAACATGGGACCTGCTCTGGGTGAGGCAGGTGTGAACTTTGCTTCCTTGAACGATACGGCTAAAGTAATTTTATCTTTCGCCATGCTGCTTGGTCGCCTTGAAATATATACTGTGCTGATTTTGTTTTTGCCTGAATTCTGGAACTTCTGATATGAAAAGAACCCACATTGTCTTCACTTCGCTGATGTATTGTATGTTATTGACTGATTGTTCACCGGACATTGGGTACTCACCCGTAGAGGACCTGGTATTTGCAGATGAAGTTTTTCAGGATTGCGTTATAGGCGAATCCAAGAGGAATGGATGGGTCAATGCCGGGGATATACAAAAATTGCATTGCGTAAATCCGACGGGTCAAAAGATATCCAGTCTCGCTGGCATTGAAAACCTTCACAATATTAGAGAGTTAGATTTTGCACATAACGTGATCTTCGATCTCTCTCCATTGACCGCGCTTAATA
>Ga0316197_10000867_pt1 | contig 21348 bp, 21 predicted proteins | sample OudBiesiAoxic_MG_FD_204939 | JGI IMG/M metagenome (GOLD analysis project Ga0316197, IMG submission 204939) | Coastal sediment microbial communities from Oude Bieten Haven, Netherlands - site A oxic | ecosystem: Environmental > Aquatic > Marine > Coastal > Sediment | place: Netherlands... | reverse complement strand
GCTGCAAAAGAGGTTAAACAGGCAGAGTTTTTGATTAATTCGAGACCTAGAAAGGCATTAAATTTTCTGAGTCCGAGTGAGTTTTTAAGCGGTAAGCGTGTGTCGGTTATTGTTACGATCTAGCGTTGACTTATAATTTAATTCGCTATCAAATGGTAGAGCTTTGCTTTAATTTAAAAGGAAATTATCTCCCTTATCAATTGAGTTTTAATGGGACTCTTGCTCATGTATCTGCGTTATTAGTTGGTTTACCATACTCAACGCCAGGAGCGCTCCCTCGACAATTAAAAGGCTTCCATCAGATGGCTGAAAGCTTAATACTTGATAGGCGAAGGGAAAGAACATTCCCTCGAATGGTAAAACCAAGACCTCAACGATATGCCAGAAACAAGAATGCCGTTCACCCTTAAGTGAACGGCATTAACCCTTAGAGTAAAGCTTTACAAGGGTGCTATATAGATAATTTAACACTACGTAGATGTAGCATCTTTATGTATTCTTTTTAACTTTATTTAGAGACTAATAAATTAGCCCCTAATAAAATCAATACTCCGCCAGTCACCCTTTCAATGCGCTTTGTCATTTTCTCACTCGACATTAAATCTTGCGCCTTTTCAACTAATACTGCAATTCCACTCTGCCAACACATAGCGATAATAAAATGAATACTTGCCATTAAGAGTGATTGAATCAATGCACTGTATTCTGGATTAATAAACTGGGGTAATAAAGCCAAATAGAACACCGCAGTTTTAGGGTTTAAAATATTAGAAAGAAAGCCCTCTTTAAATGAAGAGACTAACGACTTATTTTCATTCGATGCCATTGTTGCAATGTTAACTTCTTGATGTTTATTAAAAGTACTCTTAATTGATTGAATACCTAACCATATTAAATACAACGCACCTATTACCTTTACTACTGTAAACAGCTCAGCTGAACTCACAAGTAGAACTGACAAACCAATAGCTGACATTGTGGCATGTACAAATAATCCACAACAAATACCGAAACTACAAGTTACACCTTCTTTCCAACCACCTCGAGAGGAGTTTCGTATCACTAGAGCGGTATCTAACCCAGGAGTAATAGTTAACAATACAATAGCAATAAAAAATGCCCAAAAGTCCATTATCATTAATAACTTCCATATATTTAGTAATTAATCAATATACCTTATTTATTATTGATTAACAGTTCATTTAAATTAATTTATAAATAATCCAGATGATTCTACATAAATTTACTTATTTAATATGATCCTATTGTTTATATAAAATTAGTCCATATATAGATCTTTCTGACCTCGATATGAAAGTTATTCGTAGCTAAGATCGTTAAAGTACATGCATTCATATCCGGGGGGAATTTATAATGAATCATGTTAAACTAGAATATCAAGTAATGGGTTTTGGCAATTGGATTACAGCGACAGTATCTACTGAAATCGCAAATAAGCTAGCAGAAGAGTATAAGTCTTATGGCTGGCCTGTAAAAATCATCTAATATCATAGAGTTATAACACACCTTGTTAATTTAGCGAGGTGTGTTATTAGAAAAAACGGGGTATTATAAATAACATTTTGATTACAAATAGAGAGCTAATCCACACTTCTGCATCAATTCTGAGACATCACTTCATATAATCACTAGTTTATTCTATAATTTCTTGTAATATCATAAAAATTATAAATATAAAACTATGGCTAATAATCAATGGTACGGGTACTTGCTCGAACAAGTGCGTCAGCTTCCAAGGGCTTCATCCAAAGAACAAGTTCAATTTCAGCTCAACACGATTGCACTTGAAGCATCAAAAAACTCAGAAGAGATCCCTTCTGAGTTTGAGTTAATATTTCAAGCTTATCTTCTCTCACGTTCAGGCAGACTAATCGAATCAATCAGTCAGTTTTTTGATGCGATTAACTTTGCCCAACAAAGCAACCAAAAGTTTCTTATCTGTTTCTGCCATTATAACATTGGTACAGTCTATGGCATGTTAGGTAATTATTTCTACGCCCATAAATTTTTAACCAAAGCAGAAAAATCACAACAATTCTGTGATGATTTTATTACTGGGATCATTAAAAATAATATCGGTGATATTTTCCGCCAAATTGGTAATTTCAGCGAAGCTCTTAACTATTTGCACGAAGCAACAATTCTATTAGAGCAAAGTGGGCCAAACTCTCCCACTGCTCTTTCTTGGTTAAATATAGCTGAAATAAAAGCAAAACAGACTCATTTTGATGAAGCATTAAGTATTCTCAATTACCTTTTTCCTAAAATTCAAGACCAACCACGATATCTAGGTTTTTATTTTAAAATTCATGCAGAAATAGCAAATGGATTAAATGAGATTGGTGATGCAGAACATTACCATCTGCTATCTATTGAAAATATGAAACAGTGCCAAAATGATTATGACCATTCCGAAATGATCTTAGAATATTGCCAGTATTTAACCGGATATAACCAACATTCAAAATTGGATGCTTATATTGAAGAAGGGCTTAATATTGCTAAATGCATTGAAAGTGATAAGCTAATTGATGGCTTTAACGACATCATCTTACTTCGTATTAAAGACATTGAAAATATTGAAGTAAGGGAAAAACATTATCAATCATTAACTTCTTCTTTACTCAACTCAAGAAGAGAGCTATTGAAAAGAGAAAGTGATTATCTACAACAACTTTATCGCTTAAATACGGCAAAATTAGAACTCAGCACGATGAAGTCACTGTCTCAAAATTTATCAGTGATTAATAAAATCGGTCAATACATTAATAATAATACTGATATTCAAACTATTTTACCGCAAATACAAGAAGACTTATCTACGTTATTTCAAATTGATATGCTTGGTTTAGGTTTCTATGATAGTGAAAAAGATAGTATCACCATTCATTATTTAGATGATAAAAAAGCTGCACATCCTCCCTATATTTCTCCTTGTCATACACAAGCAACTTACATGAGTTACTGCATAAAAAGTGACTCAGCTTTCTATTTTAATCATATGAATAGCGAACAAAAAGTTGCAATGCTTGGAGAGAGTTGCAACCCTCAAGTAGAGTTTAAATCTGTTATGTTTTCTCCAATTAAAATTAATGGCGAGATACAAGCAGGTTTTACCCTACAAGCAAAAGAAAGTTATCAGTACCAAGCTTTCCATTTTGAGCTTTTTACTCAACTGATAAACTACATTTCTATTGCGCTTGAAAACCAATTTAACCGCAAGCAGCTTTTACATCTCTCACAAACTGATCATTTGACTCAATTATTAAATAGAAAATCTCTTGAGGCTAATTTTAAACAATTAAAATCTCAACACTGCCAGAATTACACCGGCATTATGATTGATATTGATCACTATAAAGAATATAACGACACTTATGGCCACGTTGCAGGTGATAATGTTCTAATTCAGATTAGCCATTTAATTAAGCAGCAATTCTACGGTCTGAATCAGCAGGTATATCGCTATGGTGGAGATGAGTTTTTTATACTAGCTTCTGATATTTCTCAAAAAAGCCTGAATAAAAAATTACAGTTATTATTAACTAGTATACAAGCCTTATTGATCCCTCATCATGAATCAACGTGCTCCCCTTACCTTTCTGTTTCTATCGGAATTAGTCAAATTATCGATCATCAACATATTTTAACTCTTAATCAATTAATTGAACGTGCAGATAAGGCTCTTTATACCGCAAAAGAGAAAGGTCGAAATCAATATCATCATCAATCAGAGGGTGAGATATTATACCAACTCAGTTGATTATGTTATGATTTTATATCGATTTTTGCGTAGAAATAACAATGAAAAAGATAGAAATAAATAGCACGATTACAATAAATGATTCATCTAATAATTCATTATTAGAAACGTTAGAAGATCAAGGTATTATAGCTGAATCTCAATGTCGAAATGGTGATTGCGGTAGCTGTCGTTGTACTTTAGTTTCAGGGGAAGTCAGTTATTCAACGTTTCCCCTAGCCTTTTTAGCGCCTAATGAAATCTTACCTTGTGTCTGTAAAGCAGAAACTAGCTTAGTAATAAAAGATCTTAATTATCAATTATTCAATGATAGAAAAACAAAAAACGACTCTAAATAGAGCCGTTTTAATCGCCATAAATCTGAGTTTAATTTAATGCACTTTGGGGCACATAAATCTCAGATTCTCTATTTAATGACTCATAATGACCAAACATAGGTTTCTTTTCTAAACATCGACGTAGCATATCTAACATTAAAGTTGATAATATAGAGCGCACTTCATTATAACTGTAATCTCTTTTTAGACTAACTAGCTGCCCCCATTCACCGTAAGAGGTAGATAAAGCGACTGCAACTTTGCCTTGTAACATAGGGCCTGACGACAAACCTATAGCTGTTTGAGTACGTTCACGTGTTGCAGCAGCTAATGCTAAGGCAGCGGCAAGTGGGTCTTGTCCTGCCATTTGTTGGTCGACTTGAGAAGATAGGATCCAACCCTGCTTCATATGAGATCTGACCTGCTCATCTTCCTGCAGCCAATTAGTTAACCAACCACCTGTTGATTGTTCTGCTACTGTGAAGCTAAGTGAGAATTCATTTAATAACGCACCAACATTAGGCAATATAGATTCGTCAACGCTAACTACATTATCCCCTAATAGATGATACATCTTTTCTAAAACAGGAAAACGACCATCATGATTTGCAGGGCCAAATAATTTAACCTCAATAAAAGGTAATGAAGAGCGATAGCCAATTTCGAATCCATGTGGTAAACGAAGTTGTTGTAACTTATCTTGAATACCAGATTCTGACAAACCAAAAGTAAATAGACGGCTGCATTCAGAAGCTTCTACCATTGGGTGCCATTGCTTCATTCGAGGTAATATCTGATGCTCAGTCATCACTTTAAATTCAGATGGCACACCTGGAGTAAAAATCACAATAGACTTATTAACTTCAATAAAGAAGCCACAAGCAGTACCCACAGGGTTATCAATTAGTTGCGCCCCTTCAGGTAACATCGCTTGCTTGATATTACTTTTTGGCATTTCCTTGCCCTGCTCTAAATAACGAGCTTGCATTCTATCTAACCAATATTGAGACATCACCAATGGTGCATTTAACACCTTAGCCGCAGCCTCGCTAGAAATATCATCAGACGTTGGCCCTAAGCCACCATTTACAATCACAACTGACGCACTTTTCGTTTGATGCTGAATCTCAGCCACTAATGCCTCAATATTATCACCCACAGTAGAGCGGTTAGATAACTTAAAACCATGCTGATAAAATAATTGAGATATCCATGCCGCATTAGTATCTACAATGTCTCCATGTAGAATTTCTTCACCTGTGCTAATCATTGCTACTTGCAACATGCACCTTTCCTCTTTTGATATTTCTATAATTGACTTTAATTTATCATATTAATCGATTTAAAAAACCTATGTCACTTTAAATTTCGATCAGCATCATCCCTACCACTAGGTGTAAATATTTAATTACATCGAGTGTAATTTAATTATTACAATAATTTGAATTAACAAGAAATAAAAAGTACATTGCACTCATTGATAAAATCATCAAATTTCAATTTATTTAGCATAGAAGTATAGATATATGAAAACAAAAGTACTCGGAAGCTCATTAATTATAGCAGGAACAACAATAGGTGCAGGTATGTTAGCCTTGCCTCTGGTATCTGCTAGTTTAGGATTCTTTACAGCAAGCTTATTAATGGTTGGGATCTGGGCTATTATGAGCTATACAAGTTTATTGATGCTAGAAGTACACCAACACGGCGAGCGTAATGCGACACTCCACAGCCTAGCATTTCAGTTTTTGGGGAAATACGGACAACTCATTGCTACATTTGCTATGTTATTTCTCTTCTACGCTCTTTGTGCAGCCTATATCGCAGGCGGGAGTGAGCAGTTTCATTCAAAAATAAATTCTATTACACCATTTGAGTTATCAAAAACAGCTTCTACTGTGTTATTTACTGTTATCGTTGCGACCGTTATCTCACTAGGAACCAAGGCTGTCGATATTATCAATCGTGGTTTATTTACCTTAAAACTGGTCATGCTGGTTTCTATTTTAGTTTTTTTAACACCAAATATTACAGGTGAATACTTATTATCATTGCCTGTTCATCAAGGTGTTTTTATTACTGCATTACCTGTAATCTTCACATCATTTGGTTTCCACGGCAGTATTCCTGCCATTGTAAACTACCTAGAGTTAGACATTAAAAAAATCAGATTAAGTTTATTAATTGGCTCATCCCTTCCTTTGATCATCTATCTTTTCTGGCAAGGGATCACTTTAGGTCAATTATCTCAAGCTGATTTTGAGCAAGTCGAAGGGCTAGGACATTTTATTCTAACCATACAGCAATCTATCGATATGTCTTTTATACAACAAGCATTATCATTGTTTGCTGATTTGGCTTTATTGACCTCTTTTATTGGTGTTAGCTTGGGCTTATTTGAATTCCTTCGTGATTCTTCAAAAAAATGGCAACAATCTTCAATTATTACGGCTTTACTAACTTATACACCACCAGTCTTATTCGCAATTTTCTATCCTGAAGGCTTTATTCTCGCGCTTGGATACGCAGCAATAGCTCTAGTAATTCTAGCTTTATTTTTACCAGTAGCACTGACTATATCTGCACGTAAGATCCACAAAAATGCAGCTTACCAAGTCGCAGGTGGCAACATTGGGCTTTTTGTTGTAACCATGTTTGGCTTCATTATTATTGGTAGTCAAATAATTAATTCTCTCTAAGTTCTCGCAAATAGATTTTTAACATTCAGTAGCTAAAACTGCTTAACACTCCAAATAAGGTTTGCCTCTCTTATAAAAATAAGATTAGCAGACCTTTATTTGTTTTATGTTTTGCATTTTATCTCTAATAGTAGATAATTGTGATCTAGCTCGGTATTTTATTAAGGACTTTTCGTGAAAAAACAAGCAATCGCCAGTTTGCTTTTAGGGTGCGCTGCTTCAACACAGGCACTAGCATTAGATACTAACAGTGCGTATGACATAAATTATCAAACGGATTGTTCTATAGATATTTACTCTAGCTATTGTTCCACTGCATCTTTTGACTTTTCACCAATGCGCTTAGATAGTGACATTACTCCCTCTAAAATTGCTGAATCTGATTCTTTTTCAACAGATCAAACTCTGCCTCATTATTTGCGAGTTTCTGATGAACGTGATTGGGATTACCTAATGGAACAATCTTATACCATCCTAGGTTTAAGTGTTGCGACTGTTGGTCTAATGACCCTACTTCCAGAAAGCATTACTAAATGGGATTCAGAGGATTCTAGTTTTAAGAATATCGGAAGTAAATGGAAAGATAATGTAAGTTCAGGCCCTGTATGGGATAAAGATGAGCACTTTTTAAATTACGTTATGCATCCTTATTTTGGTGGGGTGTACTACACTGCTGCACGTCACGCTGGCTTTAATGAATTTGAATCCTTCTTATACTCAACAACAATGTCTACATTCTTCTGGGAATACGGCGTTGAAGCCTTTGCAGAAGTTCCTTCTGTTCAAGATTTATTTGTAACGCCTTTCTTTGGTGCTGTTGTTGGTGAACTAATGTTACAACAAGAATTAAGCATTACTGATAATGGCGGTGAAGTAATGGGCTCAGAAACGCTAGGTAGTGTAAGTTTATTCTTCTTAAACCCTGTTGGACATATCCACTATTGGGTAACTGACGCTTGGGGTGATGATACAGAAGTAAACCTTGCTTATAATGCATGGTTTAGCAATGGAGATGCAGCTCAGTTTGCTTACGATGCTGGAATGCCTTATACCGACCAATTTGTTGGCTTAGAAGTTAAATTAAAATTCTAATAAGTAATTAGAATTATTGGAATTAAACTAATTAAGGGGATCCGTTGCGATGCCCTTTTTTATGAATTTATACCAATCACAGTAAGTAAGTGAACAGAAATAGCGAAGGAAAAATGCTTGAAAACAAGGCGGCACTTTTCGACAAATAGTTTCGATAAGTAGTTATTCTACAATCAAAAATTTTAACCCAGTTATCGAGTATTTTAACCCGCTAGGATGATCAGTTATTCACTACGATTGGTATGATAATACCAACTATTTCATTACTCCAAGTGTAGTAAAAAAAGAGCATCGGTTAATATTAGCATTGTTGAAAAAACAATCAGATATAACCGTGTTGATTGTTCAATATTGAAAATATAGATTAAAGGTTTATATTCAGTAAGTAGCCATAAAATAACCAAAAGCAATATTTTCAATAAAGGTATTATTTCTATAAATAGCATAAGAGTAAATATTATAGCTATATACCCATAAATCATAAAGGTATTGCGGATTAACTTATTTACTTTGATGTAAAGAAATTGCAACAAGCCAATTGTAAATGCTAGTGTAATACTAATTATAATTGTATTCATCTACACTCTCCGCAATAACTATTTCCAGATGTGTGGCAGAAAAGGCAAAGGTTTGTTTTTCTAATCACCTCGGTGATACCGTAAATACTGAGAAACACTTTCAGGCTCAATTTCAAATATATGTTCATTTTTAAAACGCACCAATAGTAATGATACTTATTATCATATGAGTATTTGGAAATTATTACTACCTCTAAATTTGACGATCTTTCAAAAATTGAAGGGGTATTATAAAAAAGCCGCTAGCTGTTAAGCGAGCGATATTAAATCGTTGCGATGCCCTTTTTTATACCATTGCCATTAATTAAATGGTCTATTTATTACGCAGGAAAACCACTTAAGAGCAAGGCGAAAATTCTGATAAGTAGTTATTCTACTTAAATAATTTTTAACGAAGCTATTATGTGATTTAACCAGTAATAATGACTAGAGAATTACTGGAATTGGTATTATGAACTCAAAATATTACAGACACAAAAAAGCCGAGATAAAAATAATCTCGGCTTTTTTGTGTCTTAAAGAGATTTACAGCAGCATTATGCAGCTTTATAAATCACTTTATTACCAGCAAGTTGTTCACGAACAACTAGGTTTTCTTCAACTAGCTTTTTCAAGCCACCTGTAGCCCATGCTGCCGCTTTTGATTCTTCTTGACCTGCTGCTAGACCAATATTCTTTGAATTGATCCCTTCAGGGTTCTGACAAACAACATCAAATACAGTCTGTTGCTTTGGCGTTAGAGCGATGTCTGTCGCTACTGTTGCCGCTTTAGGCGCTGCTGTAGCTACTGCTTCCACTTTTGTCTCAACTGGTTTAGCTACTTTTGCAGGTTTAGCTGCTTTTTTCACTTCAGTTGTTGGTGCAGATTTCGGTGCCGTTGCTTTGATGCGTTTATGCAGCTTAGACTGTACTTTACGTTTGTGAGCAATTTTCATGAAACTTAAACTCCGTTGCGCTATTTCTACTTTGAAGCAATCAAGGCTCAAAAATGATAGCGGAAAAAAGATGTCAATTCCTAAAATGAAACTCATAATAGTTGTATCGGAATTGGCGAAGCGCGTTTTATACCAAAAAACGAGCAATATTTATAGAGATGGAAGCACTGTATGGCGAAAAGTGCGGCACTTTTGCCAAATTACTTACCAAAGGGGCATTTCATCCGCCACAAATGGGTTAGTTTTACGTTCATGGCCAAATGTAGATTCTGGCCCGTGACCCGGAACAAATTTCATCTCATTACCTAAAGGCCACAATTTTGTTTTAATTGAGGCAATCAACGTTTCATGATCTCCTTTAGGGAAATCAGAACGACCAACACCGCCTTTAAATAGCACATCACCAACAAATGCCATCTTTGCTTCTTGATTAAACAAAACAACATGACCCGGTGTGTGACCCGGTGTATGTACTACATTTAATTCTTGATTACCAAATTTAACTACATCACCTTCATCTAACCATGTTGTTGGTTCAAATGCGTCAGTGTGAGGAAAACCAAACATATGGCTTTGTTTTGGTAATCCTTGCAACCAAAAATTGTCTTCTTTATGAGGGCCAACAACTGGAGCATTAGTAATTGCTGCTAACTCTTGTGTACCACCAACATGATCCAAATGACCATGAGTTAATACCAAATTCACAACTTCAATTTTAAGCGCATCAATCGCTTGTTTGAGTAATTTCACATCACCACCAGGATCAATAACGACACCTTTCATGGTTTCATCACACCATACAATTGAACAGTTTTGCTGGTAAGAAGTCACTGGAATAATTTGGTATTGTAAGCTCATAATTTTCTCTTTCTAAAATAATTGCGCTAAGAATAACACGGCGATTATTGTAGGGGAATTATTCAGGCATTTGGCATATGATTCCAATGATTGTCCCACATAACATTTGTTTGATGGCCTTCCACATAACCCTTCTCTGTTCGACTGACGATCTTTCCAGTCCCTGAGCTAATATACCATTGTGGTGTTCCATTGTTACTTGTACTGATCACAACACCTGACGCATCAGATAGAGCCGCGATTTCAATCAATTGATTCGTTGCTAAATTCCACACGCCATAACAGTTTCCTCTAGGAGAAGTCGCCACCACATGCTCACCAAGCACTGCAATACTTGCCACATAATGATTAAATCGAAGCCACTCTTCTGGCTCAGCATTTAACTGTACTAATGGTCTACCACGTTGATGTATCGCAACAAGTGGCATGCCCTCTTCAGGCTCTCCACGGTACTGCTGGCCACACAACACTCGGCCATCATCAGTCGATGAAAGATGCCGGATACTCAGCTTATGATCTGGTAAACCAACACGTTCAAGTACCTTCCCTGTTTCTGTAGAGAGGTAAACCAAAGCGGGATTCATCGAATCGATATTCATAGGAACTCGCCCTTGAGTATGAACACCGCCAACGCCAATTGCTAATGTTACTTCATCAACGCGTATTACCTCATGAGGACCAATACCAAACCCTGAGAACTCATTAACTTTTATAAGCTGAGATCCCTGTAATTGATACACACCAATAATGCCTTGGCTAGTTTCTTTCTCACCTTCTGTCGCATAAAGCGTTAAGCCGTCAGAAGAAAATACTCCATGCCCATAGAAATATCGATTAGGCCTTGATGGGGTAATGGGATAACTCACACCGGTTTTTATATTAAATAATTGCATGTAATTACCCGGACGTCGAGCAAAGGCAACCGCCAACTCGCCATTAGGCGTAATTGCAACTCCATGCCCTCTTTCTGGTAAAGGTATCGAATGAATCGGAGATCCTTCTTTATTCGCAACAACCGCACCAAAATTCCCATTCGAGGTTCGAGAACAGGAGATCAATGCAGGTCTATTATCTACCCCAGAAATCGACGAACATGCAGTAAGCCATGGCGATAAAGCCATAGATCCAATCCCAGCTTTTAATATGCTTCGTCTTTGCTTATTAATCACCATCGGTTGCATTAAACCCTATAGCAATGTCTAATTCTATAGCTACTTCTTCATGAATTAGGTATTTCAAATATTCTAATTTATTGTACAAAGCCAAGGTGTTTTGATAACCAGATTTAGTCTGTAATTCAGCAAATAACGATGATGATTGAGGCCATGTTTCCAACGTAGAGTTGAAATGGTCTTCAATTCTTTCTGCTAAATCTGAATGACCTTGCTCTTGTAAATAACGATTAAGCCCAACACCATTTGCCAAATACAGATCACGCATAGCCACTACATTATATTTAAGCCAAGTCAGTGAAGTTTCTGAGCGCCACGATTCAGAAAAATAAGGTCGAGGCTGCCCCACTTTTGCCAACGGTCGACTGAGCTTTTTCATACTATAATCAAGTTGATTAGCAAGCAGAGCTATGTACTCATTTAACCACATAGTTTCATCTAACTGTGACCATGGGTTGACCTGCCATGCTTGAGCAATCTTACTCGTATTAAGTGCCAAGTTTTCAGTAATCGCTTGGCCTAATTGACACGAATCTACTTTTGGTAACGTCGATGAAGGATCAAATAATAACCATTCCACCGCACCTAAACCCTGAGTCGTCACACTCTGTTGTTGGATCAACTCACTATCCCAAGTTTGATCTTTTTTCAACAGTTGAGACATTTTACGCCCAGTGGTGTTTTTCTTATCAGGCCAAAATTGAATATTCCAATTTAAGCTCAATGCCGCTTCTGGCCCTCTCTCCTGACCTTGCAATGCCATCCACGATTGCATGGTCTGCTGCCATTGTATAACCACCGTCTCTTTTGCTGTTTGATTCGTACAATACCCTTCAAAACTCTCAGCCAATCGTTGACTAGATTCAACTAAACGCAAGGCAGATTGCTGTTCAATATAATAAACATGGTCAATCATATTTGTTGAATCAGGGATTTGATTCGCATCATTGGTGCTTTGGCAGGCTGTAAGTAACACTGTGCTGCTCAATAATAAATACGTTGTTTTCATGACCAACTCCTTATAACGAATCTAAAAATGCCAATAACGCCTTGCGATCTTTTGTTGATAACTGAACCACGTTATCGCGAGCTTGCTGTGCCTCACCACCGTGCCATAAAATCGCTTCTAGCGTATTTCGAGCTCGGCCATCATGCAGCATTTCGGTATGGCCATTCACTTCTTGTGTGTAACCAAGCCCCCATAACGGTGGCGTTCTCCACTCTTGGCCATTCGCTAAGAATTCAGGTCGATTGTCAGCAAGACCTTCGCCCATATCATGAAGTAACATATCCGTATAAGGATGAATTAACTGATTAGATAACGCCGGTCTGCCTTCAATTTTTGCTGTCTTAATATTCGTTTTATGACAACTTTCACAGCCGATATCTTTAAATAACTGTTGTCCTTTAATTACTTGAGGATCTTGAACATTTCGACGAATAGGTACAGCTAAATGCTGTGAATAAAACTCGACAAAATTTAAGATCTTGTCACTCACTTCTGGAGTTCCACCATGAGGCAGTTTTTCACAAATAGTTTGAGCTTGAGTGCAATCATCTTTAGGAAACATATTACTGGTTAAGCCTAAATCACCATTAAACGCCGCCGCATTCTGTTGCATTAGCGTTGGCTGCCCTGCTTTCCAACCAAAACGACCTAACGCTAACTCTTGAGCCTTAGCATCCCATACTTGATTAGCTTTACCTGAAATCCCTTTATTCTCTTGTTTCTGTTGCTCAGCAAAACCTAAAATTGTAGATTCAGGGATAGATTCTAATAAACCTAAACCAATCATTGGTGGAGCAATACGTGCAGACATCAATACATTATCTGCCATATCTCCATACGCTAGCTCTGTAATGGATAAATTGGGCTTACGTAACGTGACAACGTCACCATCAGAAAGCGTAATATGTTGTGATGTGTAAGTTATATGGATTTGCCCTTCTGGTTTAGCTCCAGGTAGTGAAAAATCTTGTAACTGACCACCATAAATAGGCTCAGGGATCACCCCTTCTAAAATGACACGCCTTTTTTGCTCAGGAGTTAATGCTGGAATACTTAAGCGCACCAACATGGATACCGCATTTGTATCTCCCTCTCTCGGAGCATGACCTCGACCATCTTTAATATGACAGTTCTGACAACCGTTAGTATTAAATAGAGGCCCTAGCCCATCTCTCGCATCAGTAGAGGCTGGAGCTTGTACCCAAGGATTACGAAAAAAACTATTACCGACACTAAAATCTAATCGCTTACTCATAGGTAGATTTGCTGCGGGTAAAGAAAATGCGTTTTGGCCCTCCTTCTTCACACTCGTTTTACCACCAGACGCGATATCCATAGAAGTGTTATTTGAAGAAGCAGAGAAAGAAAGAGTTGAAAGTAAAGCTATTGCTCCAAGCATTACAGGTTTCATAATATCTGTATCCTGATAAATATTGCGCTTATCGATATACCTAATGTCGGTATAATTATATTTGTTTTATTTTGTATCAATAAGGCCAATAGTTGAAAAATAAAAGAGCTCAATCACTATATCGGGGGGGAGTGATTGAGCTAATACCTATTTTTTAGATTGGTATAATGGTACTACTGCTTTTTCTTAAAATTCATGATCCGCAGTATCAGGATTTAAGCTTGTAATGCCAATTACATTTGCTGCACGCTCAATTGACGCCGTTTGCAACACTAAAGACATGATTGATTTGTTCACCAATGCATTACCCGCTGCATTATCTGATGCAATCAACTGATCAAAATGTTGGTTATCTTTTTCAGCCGCTGATACTAACGTACCAACTTGAGTGCGCGTTGCATCAAACTGCTGTTTAATTTCTTTCGCTGCTTTTTTATCTTCTTTAGCAACAAGATCATGGATACTTGGGCCAGATAATAGAGAGCCATCAGCACGCGTATAAGTACCTGTATATACGTTATAGATACCTTGCTCATTATAATAATGAGAGTTATGCGTGTTATCAGAGAAACAATCGTGCTCATCTTCGGTAGAGTTTGCTTCTAATGCCACTTTCATACGCTCACCAGCCAGTTCACCCAGCGATAATGAACCCATGCCAAACAACATTTTGCGTAAACCTTGTGTTGAAGACTCAGATAGCAGCTCAGCGCGGTAGTTTTTCTCGCCTTCTTTCCATTGTTTTTCCATCCAAGCAAGATCTTTAATTAGCAATTCAGATGCTGATTTTAAATATTCAGCACGACGCTCACAGTTACCATTAGTACATACAGAGCCAATAACATAATCGGTATATGGACGCTCACCAGCCCCTGCATTAGTACCGTTTAGATCTTGGCCCCATAGAAGAAACTCAATAGCGTGATAACCTGTTGCTACGTTTGCCTCTGAGCCACCAAGTTCATTCAGATCAGCCAATTTATCCGCTTCAATGCTTTTAACATCCAGAGTTTCTGCACCAATTTTGATTGAGGTAGAAGCAATGATATTTGCTTTAGCGCCATCATTACCTAATTCATATTGGTAATCATCAGCAACATAATCAATTAAGCCTTCATCTAATGGCCATGCGTTTAATTGCCCTTCCCAATCATCAACTACCGCATTACCGAAACGGAACACTTCTGATTGTTGGTAAGGAACTCGCGCTGCTTTCCATGCTGTTTTAACCGTTTGTAAGCCTTTCTCAGATGGGTTATTCAAAAAAGTGTGAATGGCTTTATCAAGTTGCTGAGCTGTCGTTAGTGAATCACTGTATACCGCGTGTGCAATATCAGCATAATGCTCTACCACATCCGCTTCTGTTGCTGCATAAGAAAAAGTCGGTAAAACAAAAAGTGATGCTGTAATAATGTTTCGAGCAAATTTGACGTGGTTCATAAATCGTCCTTGTTGAGCAAATGAATAGACTATGTGAATCAATAATTGAAATCTGTAAGAATTCATTAATGATAATAATTTTTATTTGCGTAATATACTTAAATCAAATAGAAATGCAAATATTTATCATTTAGATTAACCAAAATGCTGGAGATACAAAAAAGCCCCGTACAACGACGAGGCTTGTAATTTAACCAGCTAGGATGACCAGTTATTTACTACGATTGGTATTACTTATCTAAATTCAATTTATGACCATGATTTACTTTAGATTGTAAGTAGTGCTCATTCCCTTTTTTTACATGGGCGTGCGTATTCACAACCTCATCAAGTTTTATACCAAACCCTTGAATATCCTGTATTTTCTTAGGGTTATTGGTGACTAACTTAATAGTCGTAACCCCTAATGCTGCCAACATTTGTGCCGCTTCTTCAAAGTCACGTAGATCATCACCAAAACCTAAATGATTGTTGGCTTCATAGGTATTCATACCTTGGCTTTGAAGCTCATAAGCATCTAGCTTATTATATAAACCAATACCACGCCCTTCTTGACGTAAATATAAAATAATTCCGCCACTTTCTGACATTCGATTAATCGTTTCTTCTAATTGCTCACCACAATCACAACGTGATGAATGAAAAACATCACCCGTTAAGCACTCAGAGTGCATACGAACTAATGGTGTTGTTTGTGTTTTATCTGCTTGATTAAAAATGACAGCAACGTGCTCTTTTTCTGTTTTTAATCCCTCAAATGAGAGCATTTCTGCAGGGATATTACTTTGCTGCCCTACCATTAATTCAATACGAGCTCTTACGTTTGCCATGCTGATTTACTGCCTTTTTCAATGAGAAGATAAGTCTTCTACGATTTAATCAGATAAAAAGATCATAATACCAATCTAAATAAGTGACACTAACTTAAATTAGATGGCTATAAGCATACCTAGTGAAAAAGCAAGAATCAAAAAAAAGGCCTAACAAATGTTAGACCTTTATAGATAAATGACTTATTTATTACATTGCTGCTTTAAAAATACTCACAATTTCTTCATGAGTTGCTTGTTTAGGGTTAGTAAAACCACACGCATCTTTTAATGCATTTTCTGCTAGTGTATCAAAATCTTCTTCTTTCGCATTTAACTCAGTAAGGCCCGCAGGAATACCAACATCAGTTGACAATACCTTAATTGCATCTAGTGCAGCTTGAGCACCTTCTTCGTTTGTCATACCTTCAACGTTTACACCCATTGCTTTTGCAACATCTTTTAGACGCTCTGGACATACTTTTGCGTTGTAGCTTTGTACGTGAGGAAGAAGAATTGCATTACAAACACCGTGTGGAAGGTCGTAAAAACCACCTAACTGGTGTGCCATTGCATGAACATAACCTAAAGAAGCGTTGTTAAATGCCATACCAGCCATGAATTGTGCATAAGCCATTTGCTCACGAGCTTCAAGGTTTTGACCATCATTTACTGCTGTACGTAAGTGCGCTTGGATTAGTTCCATCGCTTTAATCGCTACTGCATCTGTAATTGGTGTTGCTGCAATTGATACATACGCTTCGATTGCGTGCGTTAATGCATCCATACCTGTTGCCGCTGTTAATGATGCAGGCTTAGCAAGCATTAACTCAGGATCGTTCACTGACATTAATGGTGTTGTATGCTTATCAACGATAGCCATTTTAATGTGACGAGCTTCATCAGTAATGATACAAAAACGTGTCATTTCTGATGCTGTGCCCGCTGTTGTATTGATAGCAATAAGTGGCATTTGAGGTTTTGGTGATTGATCAACACCTTCATAATCTGCAATTTCGCCGCCATTAGCCGCAACTAGTGCCACGCCTTTCGCACAATCGTGCGGAGAACCACCACCTAGAGAGATAACAAAATCACACTCATTTTCTTTTAAAATTGCAAGACCTGCATTTACATTGCCAATCGTTGGGTTTGGTTGTGTACCATCATACACTGCAACTTCAACATTACGCTCTGCCAGTAAATCAGAAACTTGCTTTACCATACCAATAGCAACTAATACATTATCAGTAACGATTAACGCTTTTTTGTAGCCTTGAGATTTAATGCTGTCCATTGCTTCTGTAAGACAACCTGCGCCCATAAGGTTAACCGTAGGGATAAAAAATGCACTCATAACTAACTCCAATAATTTGATATATAAATTTTAAGAACTGACTATGTTGTACCACTTTTTGGTTACACTTACTTTTGATCTAAAACAACTTATGCAACGGGTTTATTTCTTTGCAACAAAAACGTGAACTAGAGCATTAACACTAATGCGTGAGATCACATAAAAACACGCTAATTTATTGATAACAAAGATAATAAATAATAGATAAGAAAAAAGCCAACAAATCAATTCATTGGCTTTTGGAAGTAATGGGATAACTAAACTGCGATTAAGAACGCTTTGGCTGCTGGTAAGTTTTACCTGCGGCTTGGTACGTTTCTTTTTGCTTGATATCGAACATTGCGTAGAAGAACCAAGCAACGAATTTAATTACGTCATCACCTTCGTTCATGATCCACTCTGCAAGCTCTTGTGCTTCGCCGTTTTCGTCTTCATCATTAAATACATGATAAATACGTTGCTCGCCTTCAACTTCAGCAAGACGGAATTGACCTGCTAGCGATTGTGCAGCATCAACGATTTCTTGGTCTTCACACGCTTTTAATGCTTCTAGCACTTGAGGAAGGTTTTCTTTTTGGCAAAGTTCTTTAACTAAAGTTTCAAATTCATTCTGTTGCATGATTATTAAGCTCTTTTTATTCAACATGTAATCTAGATAGTGCAATTTTAGCAGCAATAAAAATTTATTCGATAAGAATTCGTTTTAATCCTTGATATTTCGTCTTCACTTTGGCTTTATGGAGTTATTAATTACTTATTATTGAATGGATTCAGATGTCAGACAAATTAGATACCAAATACGTTACCGCTGGTCGCAGTAAAAAATGGACAAAAGGCGTGGTAAATCCACCCGTTCAACGTGCCTCTACCGTAGTTTTTAATACTGTTGCTGAAAAAACACACGCAATGATTAACCGCGCAAAACAGACTCTATTTTATGGTCGTCGTGGCACTGAAACCCACTTTGCCCTGCAAGATGCTATGGTTGAATTAGAGGGTGGCACAGGCTGTGCACTATACCCTTGTGGTACCGCTGCGATTGCGAATGCGATTTTGTGTTTTGTAAAAACGGGCGATCATATTCTAATGGTTGATGGCTGTTACGAGCCGACTCGTGATTACTGTGACACCATCTTGAAGAAAATGGGTATTGAAACCACCTACTACGATCCAATGATTGGCGAAGGCATTCGTGATCTAATCAAACCAAATACCACAGTGCTATTCACTGAATCTCCTTGTTCTATCACGATGGAAGTGCAAGACGTTCCGCTTCTTGCTCGTATCGCGCATGAGTCCGATATTGTCGTCATGCTTGATAATACGTGGGCCGCAGGTGTGAATTTCTCACCTTTTGACCATGGTGTTGATATCTCTATTCAAGCCGCAACTAAATACATTGTTGGCCATTCAGATGTGATGCTAGGTACAGCAGTAGCAAATGAAAAACATTGGGATCAACTGCGTGAGCAAAGCTATTTAATGGGCCAATGTATCTCACCTGATGATGCTTATCTTGCTATGCGTGGTTTGCGTACTATGGGCGTTCGTCTAAAACAACATGAAGCAAGCAGCCTTAAAGTAGCAAATTGGTTGGCTGAACATCCACTTGTTGATCACGTTCGTCACCCTGCGCTTGCAAGCTGCCCGGGTAACGAGTTTTATCAGCGTGATTTTAAAGGCTGTAATGGCTTGTTCTCTTTTGTTCTAAAACAGTCTGACACCAAGGCGACAACCGCCCTACTTGATGGCATGAGTCATTTTAGTATGGGCTATTCTTGGGGCGGATTTGAAAGTTTGATCCTAGCTAATGAACCAAAAAGCTTTAATGCGTTAAGAACGATTGCTCATCCTCAGTTTGAAGGCACGTTAATCCGTGTGCATATTGGCTTGGAAGATGTGGATGATTTGATTGAAGATTTAGATCAAGGCTTAGCTCGATATCAAGAGATGTTATCTGCTTAATTCAATGATACGAGATGGTGTCATGTGGGATAAAAACCACGCTAACATTTAGTTATTGACACCATAGTCGTTTGTTAATTCAAAATCAAATTCGTCAGGGAAAAGGACTTGCCCTTCTTCGTTTTGATTTGGGAATACAACAACCGCTAATTCATCATCTTCAAGACCAGCCGTCCAACGGCTATGCCATTTGTTTAATGAAATAGACTCAGCTTTACATTTTTGTATAGTGTAACCATTGCTTGATATGCATCTCGCTTTCTACTTTCTTTGGAATTGGCGAGGGGTATCGTTAAATTATTTTAACCAATAGCGGTCAAAATCTTCCGGGAGGCCTTCCCACGAATTAATAATGTCATCAACCCCTGAATCTAAGAGAGCATCAAATAAATCAGATTCTTGTTTTTTTCCAAGGTCAAGGTCTTGAAACCACGCAAAGTCTTCATCGTATTTAAATTTCATATCAAAGCTGCCATCAGGCTTTAATTCAAAACGTGCTTTGTTCCAAGGAATATCAGACTCATCTTTTTTCATTAACTTATAGAGCGAAAAGAATGCATCTGCGCACTTAGCATCTTCATACTCACCATCAATCTCATCCACATCAAAATCAAAATCAAACGAGTTATCATGCAATAAATACCCATTTATGTACGTACAATCTCCTCTTTCATTAAGCATTCTAAAATAGAAATACGCACTATCCCATTCTTCTGGTAATGCATTAAACATTGATTGACCAATGTGATGATAAATATTTATTTCATTCTCAAACATAACGGACCTACTAATCTAATTAGAAAATATAAACACTTCCGGTGTTTCTATACCTATTTTATATTTACCAAATATCGTACTTGGCACCTTGCTATCACCATCGTAAGCGAACTTGATTTCCACTACCTTAACCACGTAAAGTAAAATCTACATCATATTTAATGTTACCTGAAATAATACTTAAATTTGATAGTGTTACGGAATATTCATCGCATTGGCGATACAGGGCTATCGTTAAATTATTTTAACCAATAGCGGTCAAAATCTTCTGGGAGGCCTTCCCACGATTTAATAATGGTACCAATCCCTGAATCTAAGAGAGCATCAAATAAATCAGATTCTTGTTTTTTTCCAAGGTCAAGGTCTTGAAACCACGCAAAGTCTTCATCGTATTTAAATTTCATATCAAAGCTGCCATCAGGCTTTAATTCAAAACGTGCTTTGTTCCAAGGAATATCAGACTCATCTTTTTTCATTAACTTATAGAGCGAAAAGAATGCATCTGCGCACTTAGCATCTTCATACTCACCATCTATTTTATTTGTATTGAAATCACAATTCACACCATTCATAAAATAGCCTTCCTCATAAACACAATCTCTTTTTTCACTAAGCATCATTAAATAAAAATACGCACTATCCCATTCTTCTGGTAATGCATTAAACATTGATTGCCCAATGTGATGATAAATATTTATTTCATTCTCAAACATAACGGACCTACTAATCTAATTAGAAAATATAAACGCTTCCGGTGTTTCTATACCTATTTTATATTTACCAAATATCGTACTTGGCACCTTGCTATCACCATCGTAAGCGAACTTGATTTCCACTACCTTAACCACGTAAAGTAAAATCTACATCATATTTAATGTTACCTGAAATAATACTTAAATTTGATAGTGTTACGGAATATTCATCGCATTGGCGATACAGGGCTATCGTTAAATTATTTTAACCAATAGCGGTCAAAATCTTCTGGGAGGCCTTCCCACGATTTAATAATGGTACCAATCCCTGAATCTAAGAGAGCATCAAATAAATCAGATTCTTGTTTTTTTCCAAGGTCAAGGTCTTGAAACCACGCAAAGTCTTCATCGTATTTAAATTTCATATCAAAGCTGCCATCAGGCTTTAATTCA